>Ga0163163_10000064_pt1 | contig 117551 bp, 88 predicted proteins | sample S65metaG_FD_119766 | JGI IMG/M metagenome (GOLD analysis project Ga0163163, IMG submission 119766) | Switchgrass rhizosphere microbial communities from Kellogg Biological Station, Michigan, USA - S6-5 metaG | ecosystem: Host-associated > Plants > Roots > Rhizosphere > Soil | place: USA...
ATGAGTTGCCGGTGCCGTGAGGAAATGACGAAGGGCGAATGTCGAATGACGAACCTGGGCCTGATGCAAGATTTTCCAATCTCAACAGCACCGCGGCTTCGGCTCGGTGAACACGGTGCGCGGGTCTCCACCAACGGCTCATACCGAAGCGGCGAATCGATCTTTTGCCATTCCGCTTAGCTGTTTGCCCTACTTCTTGTCGACTGATGATTCCCCGCGAAATCATAAAAAAAATCCGACAGATTGAGATCCGCACGAATCGTTTGGTGAGCGAAACGTTGGCCGGCCAATATCACAGCGTATTCAAAGGGCAGGGCATGAATTTCGACGAAGTTCGGGAATATCAGCCGGGGGATGAGGTTCGTTCGATCGATTGGAATGTGACGGCCCGAATGAACCATCCTTTCATAAAAAAGTTTGTGGAAGAACGCGAATTAACCCTGATGCTGGTGGTGGACGTTAGCGGGTCGGGTTTATTCGGCTCGCGCAACCAATCGAAACGGGAATTAGCCACCGAAATTGCTTCGGTGCTGGCGTTCTCAGCGATCCGGAATAATGACAAAGTAGGATTGATCTTGTTTTCAGATGAAGTCGAAAAATTCATCCCGCCCCGCAAAGGACGCCGCCATGTGCTGCGGGTCATTCGCGAGGTTTTGTTTTTCGAACCCAAACGACGTGGGACGGACTTAAACGGCGCGCTCGAGTTTCTGATTCGGGTCACTCCGCATCGTGCTATCACGGTGATCATTTCCGATTTTCTAGGCTCGCCAGCCGTCCCTTCCAAGGCACGGTCCTCCCATTTGCGGCCCCAAATGATGCTCCTCGAATCTCTGGCTCAAGCTTCTTTCCCAATGCTCCGGCAGGCCAATCGACGGCACGATGTCGTCGCCGTTCAAATCACTGATCCGTATGAGCTGGAACTGCCCGCGCTGGGAAGACTGGTTTTCAACGACGCGGAAACCGGGGAAGTGGTCGAGGTGAACACAAGCGACACGCGAAAACGGTCTGCTTTTGCCGAGCGCCAGGCCCGCGCGCAAGCCGACCTGGCTCGCTTGTTTCGCTCCGCGGCGATTGACGCCATCCAGTTGCGCACCGACCAGCCTTACGCTATCGGCCTCGCCAGATTTTTTGAAACTCGGGAACGCAGAAGATTGCACGGCTGAAGAGCAGTCTCTTGGAGTCGGAGTTAAGTCCATTGTCGCATAAAGAATGACTCAGGTTACAAATTTGGCAAAGCAGCTTTCGACGGGAGCAACGAATGTCCTTCGGGATATTAAACCACCTGTTGAAATACCGAACCACTGGATCTGGGTCTGGGTCGGGCTTGGCGTTCTTGGCGCGATTATTGCCGCCCTCGTTGCGCGGCATTACTGGAAGAGCAAGCTGAGCACTGCACCAGCAGTCCCCTTCGTTCCGCCGCATGTCCGCGCGAAACAGAAATTGCAAGAAGCCCTTGCCTTGATTGGACAACCGCGCGAGTTCTGCACTATCGTATCTGATACGGTTCGATTGTACTTGGAGGAACGTTTCAATTTTCATGCTCCCGATCGGACGACCGAAGAGTTTTTGTATGAATTGCAGTCGACGGACTTACTAACACCTGATCAGAAACAGAGCTTGGCCGAGTTCCTCAAACGTTGCGATCTGGTTAAGTTCGCAAAATACGAACCGGGCGAACCGGAGTTGCGGGATTTGCATGCGTCTGCTTTGCGATTGGTCGAAGAGACGGAACCTGTCTCAGCACCGTCCGGAGCAACGCCATCGACGCAACAGCCCATTGAAGCAACTAAATGACATTTGCTCATCCATATTATTTGTTTCTTCTGTTGCTTCTGCCACTCATGGCCTGGCTTAAGGGCAAGCGTGGCAAGCCGCCCGCATTTGTTTATTCATCGGTCCAGCTTGTTCGTGGAATTCTAAATGTGACCCAGGCTCGTTCAGGCGGTTTTTTGGCGGGATTAAGATGGCTAACGCTGGCTTTGTTTATCGTGGCGCTGGCCCAGCCGCGCCTCACAAAAAGTGAAACTAAGATCAGCGCGAGCGGAGTGGACATTGTCGTGGCGCTCGATATGTCCGGCAGCATGATTTCTGAAGATTTTCAAGTGCATGGCGAACCGGTCAATCGTTTCAATATGGCACGCAATGTTTTGAAAGGTTTCATCGATAAACGTCCTAATGACCGGATTGGCCTGGTTGTTTTTGCCTCCGAGGCTTACATTTCCACACCCTTAACACTGGATCATGATTTTCTCATTCAAAATCTGGACCGGCTCAAAATTGGAGATATCGAACAAAACCGTACAGCCATTGGTTCGGCATTGAGCTCTGCCGTCAACCGACTCCGCGAATTGAAATCAAAGAGCAAGATTGTTGTTTTGATGACCGATGGACAGAGCAACGCCGGAAAAATCCAACCTTTAACCGCAGCAGAAGCGGCCACAGCATTGAAAGTCAAAGTCTATACCATCGGGGTGGGTAAACGTGGCACGGCACCAATGCCCGTTGGCCGGGACCCCTTCACCGGCCAGGTGATACGACGCGAGGTGCCCGTCGATGTCGACGAAGAGACCCTGCAGAAAATTGCCCAGCAAACCGGAGGCAAATATTATCGCGCTGACAATGCCGAGAATTTCCAGGCAATTTATGCCCAAATTGATAAATTGGAAAAGACGGAAGCTGACATAAAGAAATTTGCGCACCATAGGGAACTGTTCGCCTGGGTAATTTCCCCCGGGTTGGGCCTGTTACTGCTGGAGATTCTTTTGCGACAAACAATGTTTCGGAGGTTGCCATGATGAAACCCCGGGGTCTTTACGCATCATGACATTTGCACATCCAAAGATTCTTTGGTTGCTCGGAGTGTTCCCTCCACTGCTACTGGTTTTCTTTTGGTGGGCCTGGCGTCGACGGCAGGAATTGATCGCTCAATTCATCCAGGCCCGTCTGTTGCCGGGATTGACGGTTGGAATATCCCATACCCGGGTGAAATTTCGCCTGGCGTTTCTTTTGCTGGCAGTGATCTGCTTAATCCTGGCATTGGCACGGCCTCAATGGGGTTTTGATTGGGAACCCACCCGGCAGCGAGGCCTGGATATTGTGGTGGCAATTGACACCTCGAAAAGCATGCTCGCCGAGGACATTGCGCCGAATCGGCTGGTTCGGGCAAAACTTGCCGCGCTTGATATTATGCAACAGGCCCGATCAGATCGGCTCGGTCTGGTTGCTTTCGCGGGCAGCGCATTTTTGCAGTGTCCACTCACAATCGATGACGCCGTTTTTCGGCAAAGTGTGGACGCACTAGATGTAAATATTATTCCTCAAGGTGGCACAGCACTGGCGGAGGCTATTGAAAAGGCCCTAGCCGCTTTCAGCGAAGCGGACAGTTTTAAGGCGCTGGTGCTATTGACTGATGGCGAAGATCATGATTCAGGAGCGGTCGAGGCTGCAAAAAAGGCCGCCGCTTCGGGCCTTCAGATATTCACGGTCGGAATCGGAACAGCGAACGGAGAACTCCTGCAGGTCAAGGACGCCAATGGCCGCTCCGATTACATCCGTGATGAAGACGGCAATGTGGTCAAGTCTCATTTGAATGAAGAACTTTTGATGGATATTGCCAAACAGACCGACCACGGCGTTTACTACAGGCTGCAAGGGGCAAAAACCATCGAGATGCTCTACACCCAGAACCTGTCCAAACTTCCAAAAAGCGAGCATGAAGAAAAGCTGGTGCGGCGCTACCACGAGCGCTACCACTGGCCTTTAGCATTTGCATTTTTATTTCTCGCAGCGGAGATGCTGTTTCCGGAACGCAGACGCGAATCTAAACCGCGAGCGCCTGGCGCAAGCAAGACTCTGAAGACCGCGACCGCCGTATGCTTTCTGTTGCTTCTGCCTGCGTGGACGCGAGGTTCCACTGCCAGCGCTTTACGGGATTATAAAGACGGAAAGTATTCTGATGCGCTCAAGCAATATGAAAAGCTGCTCCAAAATCGCAAAGACGACCCGCGTTTGCACTTCAATGCAGGAGCCGCCGCTTATCGGGGCAGGAATTTCGAGCAAGCTGCCAAAGAATTTGACGCCGCGTTGGCTGCCCCCGATTTGAAGTTGCAGGAACTGTCGTATTACAATCGCGGCAACGCGCGTTTTTGGCTGGGCGATCAAATTCAAGACCCATCCAAGAAGACGGAAACCTGGACCGGCGCAATGAAAGATTTTGAGAGCAGCTTGAAACTCAATCCCCAGGATTCAGATGCGAAGTTTAATTATCAATTTGTAAAAAGGAAGTTGGAAGAATTGAAACAACAGCAGCAGCAGCAACAGCAAAATAAAAACGACCAAAAGCAGGACCAAAATCAGGATCAGCAACAGCAACAACAGCAACAATCGCAAAACCAGGACTCAAAGGACCAAAACAAAAAAGAGCAGCAGTCCAACCCATCTGAGAAGAAGGAAGATCAAGAAAAACAACAATCGCAGCAGGACAAAAAGCAGCAAGATCAGCAGAAAGAAGAGCAACGGAAGCAACAAGCTCAACAGCAACAAGCGAAAGACCAGAAAACGAATAATGCGGCCGCAAAACCCCAGGAGCCAAAGGATGAGAAAGGCAATGACGAGGGTGAAGCTTCCGCCGTTCCTGGCCAGATGACGCCCGAACAGGCGCGGCAACTTTTAGACGCTCAAAAAGACGAAGAACATTTGCTCCCTGTGCAACCTGAAAAAAAGCCTATCGACCGCACCCGCCGGTTTAAGGATTGGTAAGTCAGGAGGGTTTTAACCACGGATGGAACAGGAGAGCGCGGATAAAACAAGAACGGGGCCTTTTTTTCATCGTATCTGCGTTCTCGGAGTCATCCATGGTCGGAGTTTCAGGAGTGTTTCATTCGTATTCGCTCCCGTACGTGAGAGGTCATTATGATAGGTCCAAACGTTCACTTGAGTGTTCACCGTCATGTGACAGGTGTAACATGCGATCAGTAGTCTCCATCCCCGAAACTTGGAGCGAGGGCTGCAGTGCCGAAATGGGGATTGCAACCATTGTAAACCACAAAACATCGCTCCTTTGGGAGAGTCACGCCATAGGCTTGAATCCGGTTTCCACTTCGTCAAGACTCGGCGGATGCAGAAACATGCAATAAGTGCATTGGCTATCGTTTATGCACTCTGCGCATTGGCCCCCGCGGCGTCGGAAGGGAGTGGCCGGCATCCGAATGTGCTTTTCATCCTCTGTGACGACATTCGATGGGACGCCCTCGGGTACGCTGGCAATCCCTATGTCAAGACGCCCAACATCGACCGTCTGGCACGCGAGGGCGTGCAGTTTAAGAACATGTTTTGCACCACCTCTCTTTGTTCCCCCAGCCGGGCCAGTATTCTCAGCGGCCTTTACGCGCACGCTCATGGTGTCGTAAATAATTTCACCGAATATCCGACTAACATCAGGAGTTTCCCAATAGTGCTTCAGAGCGGAGGTTATGACACTGCCTACATAGGGAAATGGCACATGGGCGAAAATAATGATCAACCGCGAGCCGGCTTCAATTTTTTTGCCACACATAAGGGGCAGGGGAAATACTACGACACGGAGTGGAATGTGAACAGCACAGGCAGCAAGAAAATCCCGGGTTATTACACCCACATTGTTACGGATCTAGCGCTGGATTGGCTAAAGCGCGATCATGCAGACAAGCCGTGGTTTCTGATGATCGGCCACAAAGCTCCCCACAGTTTCTATTTGCCCGAGCCCAAATATTCCAACGTCTTCGAAAACGTTTGGATTCCTTATCCTGAAAGCGCTTTTCATCTCGATGACAAACCGGCGTGGATCAAAGAACGGCTTTATACCTGGCATGGAATCTATGGTCCACTCTTCGAATGGCGCAAACATTTCCCGGATGACAGGCCCGAAGCGGTGAAGGATTTCTCCAACATGACCCGTGCCTATTGGAGCACAATTCTTTCGGTGGATGATAGTGTTGGCAAACTCCTTGCGGAGTTGGAGCGCCGCGGAGAACTCGACCGCACGATCATTGTCTTTATGGGCGATAACGGCCTTCTCAACGGCGAGCATGGCATGGTGGACAAGCGAACAATGCACGAGCCAAGCATCCGAATTCCGATGGTTATCCGCTATCCGCCGTGGGCGGAAAAATCATTCACGCACGGCAAAATGATCGATCAACAAGTTCTGACTGTTGATATAGCGCCAAGCATCCTTGAGCTTTGCGGACAAGCGCCGCTGAGAAACATCCACGGTAAATCTTTTGTTAAATTAGTTACAAATGGAGATAAGACCTGGCGCAAATCCTGGTTTTATCATTACAACTATGAAAAGCAATTTCCCTACACTCCCAACGTCCGCGGCGTTCGTACCGATCAATGGAAATACATTCATTACCCCCATGGTGACGGAACCCCCGACCGCCATAAGGCAGAACTGTATAACATCGAGTTTGACCCCGGGGAACTTCACAACTTAATTGACAACCCAAGATACCAATCCGAGTTGAAAGTTTTGCAGCAGGAGTTGACGAGGCTTTTGAAAGCCACCGGTCTCACACCTGAGACCGACAAGATGCCTCTTGATGAGGGCATCAAAAAGGAGTTACCGGATCAGAAAATCCGTTGATTGTAGATGATTGCCGCAGAGTGGTTTTTGAGTTATAGGTTTCGGTGTTCGAGAATGAGCAATGTGATTACCAATCGGACTAGAATAAACTGTCTGATGGATCCCTACTGGCGCAAGGCAAGGATCGCTGCGCGTCTGCTGCTGAAGCGTCGGGCAGGCAGGGTTTGGTCGCCCCGAGATCGTCGTCTGGCCGAACGTTTGGCCGATGACCCAGGTGTGACAAACAGGCTGCTCGGCCAGGCTATTTCGAACATCGTAGCAAGGCAAAGAAATGTTCGCAGCATCCTGGACATCATCCCTTGATTTGGAAACGCCCGCGGGTCGAATTTTGCGAGCTTTCATACAACACCTGCCCAAAAACCGCCACTTTACCAGTACGGTCTTCGGCTCGGCCCCAATTCAGATTATGGTCGATCCTCATCTGCTCAGCGGAGATGTTGATGTCTTTTCGACCGCTGAGGATCTGGCTCAGTTGGTTTCCGATGCCTGCCTCGATCAAGCACACACAGATTTTTATATAGAGGTTTTATCCGAACTGAATTTCCGAACGTCACATTTGTGGAAGGACCGAACCAAAACCTTGATGCTGGACAATGTGACTTTAGTGCTTCCGCACCCGATTGATATTCTCATTGCCAAAGGATTATAAGCAAGAGTTGCGCGACGCATTGAGTTGAGGCGCAAAAGGTTTATCCCTGACTCGTGAAGCTCTTTCAGATCATTAGCTGCCTCTTAAGAAAGACTTCATAATAGGTTGCTAAGATGAACGTGCCTGAGAATGATCCTTTACCATTTATTGATTCGGTTTGGTCCCCTTCGAAAGAAGGAATGCTATTAAGTGGTTGAAGTCTTCCGGCTTGATGACGTCGGAGAAGTTATCAGGCATCAGAGATAGAGCCGACTCACGCCGTTCAGTAACCTCAGCTTTTGGAATTGAACGTTCCTTCCCGGAAGCTTCCGCGACCACGACCATTTCACCTTCTTCGCGTCGAATTAAACCGCTTTCAACCTCTCCATTCTTGAGGGTAAATAAGGTAACCCGGAAAGCCGGGTCCGCGTTCCGGCTCGGGTCGAGAATGTCTTCGATTAATCGTTCGGCGCCCCGGTTGCCTGCGCCATCCAGTTGAGGACCAATAGTGGTTCCCTGTCCATCAATGGAATGGCAAGCCGTGCAGTTTTGTTTGAAAACCAATGCGCCGGCATCGATAGATGCTCCGCGCGGGCTGAAATCTGCCGCGCGTTGGTCAATTAACTTCTGGCGTTCCGCATCCTCACTTGGCAAATCCTTGGTGAGGCGCTCCAAACGAATACCGAGATCCACAGGTTTTGAGGCGGCGAGTCGGTCCTTGATCGCCTTGTTCTTAAGCAAACGGCGGGAAGCTTTTCCTTCCTCAACGGCCACGAGCAATGCTTCCGAGCCTTCCGGATTCCCGGCCAGCGCAAGGGCTATTTGGATTTGGAGGCTTTGTGGCGCAGTCGCGAGAGCGCCCGTGGCAATTTGACTGACCGTAGCTCGCCCGCTCTCGACAAGGGCGCGCGCGCACTCGGCCCGCAATTTCTGTGACTCGGAGGGAGTACCTAAGACCAGGGCCAATTTTCCCTCGTGCGCGGATGGGTTGAGCTTCATCAGCGCCTTGCCTGCGGCAGAGCGAGCACCCAAACCGACGGTTTGATCCTGGAAAAGATTAATAAGCGGTTGCTCCAGGTGGGTGAATTTTAGCTCACCGGTCAGCTCTGCAGCCTCTACTCGGCGGCGTTCAGCTTCGGCTGGCATGATCCCCGATGCCGTCACCACTTCTGGACTGAAACGCCCTGCAGCCAGCCAGGCGTATGCCGCGCCGTTGTCACCATCCACCAGTTCGAGGTAGCCCTTTTTCCCCGCGTGTTCCTTTAATTCCCAGGAGACGGGTTGCGCAGTATCATTGCGAGGAGGGGGCGCGCTGGCCAGGACTCTATCCGTACTGGACTCGACCAATCGTACTAGATTTTTTCCTGCCGCCGGCTTATCGGGAAACCCGTCGTGGCCTGCGAGAAAGAAGTTGAATTCTGAAGGGATCACAAAGGTTCGTGAGCGCAAGATGCCAGTCAAACTCTCTCCGCCGGGCGGAAGGCTGCAGATAAACTGTGCCTCTCCACCACCACCGGCGGAGCGCCGTTTCTGCAAGAACCACGGATCAGCGGATTCTTTTCCTTTGATTGGGACGCTATACCATTCCAATGAATTCTCGTTCACTGACGCGAGCAATCTTTCCGCCAATTCGCTGGCCCAAACGCGCAAGGCAGTTGATAGAACAGCGCCGCGCTGGCCAATTCCTTCCTGGATGGATTTAAAAAGACCAAGCTGGAAATCCAGATCCCGATCAAAGTGTTCACGGACAAATTCGCGAAGTCGCTCCAATTGGCTGCCTGGAGCGTAGCGGGCGATGTGCCGCAAAGTGACCTGCAATTTATCCTGGCTTTTGGAAACATTGTTCAAATGGTCGAGAAGAAATACTGCTGCGGTTTCCGTTTTGATTGCTATGGCCACATCCGCGACTATTCGTTGCTCCTCCTCACTCAGGCTAACGGTTACTGCTTTAAAGATTTCTTCGGAGGATAGTTGATTTCGCAATGCCATACGGGCGGTAAATACGAGTTGTTGGTCCTCCGTGGGAATGGTTTTCAGCAGATGCACGAGTGGTCGTACATTCTCCACCATCGCATGTCGCCCGATTGCATCAGCCGCCGCTCGTTGAACATAAGCGTCAACATCAGTTACTCCTTTGCGCGCGAGCTCAGCCTTGCTTTGCGTCCATCGTTCGGTCTCCGCCATTACGCGCATGGCATGCACGCGCACGATACGGTTCTTGTCGCTGGCAAGTGTCGCCAAAACTTTCTCGTCCAGGCTGCCTAATCGGCTGAGCGCCCAAAGGCCATGGGCCTTCTGAGCGGGTTTGGCCATTTCGTCGGTCAGCATTTCTGACAACCGCTTGACAGCCGGTTTTCCAATCCGATCGACAAGTTGGTCCGTTGCCAGCATGCGACGTGTGATGTTCGCGCTGCCCAATTCGGCGATTAGTTTTGACTCTGACATGGTGGACAAGTCGAACTTCGAGGAGTCATCATGGTTTACAGATCCGCCCTTGTACACAATCCGCCAGATTCGTCCTCGCTCCCGATCGCGCCCGGGATGATCCAAGGGAACTTCGTAATGTCCAATGATGCGATTGTAAAAATCAGCAACGTAGATAGCTCCGTCCGGCCCAAGATCCAACATCACCGGCCGAAACCAGGGATCGTCGCTCGAAAGAAAATCCGGCTCGGCCCTGGCAATCCGCGTTGAACCGTGCTCTTCGTAAGAATCACGATTGATGCGGCAGGTCATGACATTGCCGATATACGTGTTCCAGCGAAACTCTTCCGGAAAGCGATCGTCATCGTAAAAAACCATCCCACAAATCGCCGTCGAACCATGGGTGTGTTTGCAAATGTCCGGCCCAAAACCCAGGCCGTCGTGGGGTTTTCCAAAACTCGGGTAGTGGGCGCCGTGCAGCAACATATATGTGGGCGAACTATGGCAATCGGCCGACCACAAATCGCCCAACGGATCGAACATCAGACCGAACGGATTGACTTGGCCAAAGCTGTGCTGCTCGACCTGTGTGCCATCAGGTTTGAAGCGATAACAATTGCCCGAATTGATCGTGATCGTACTGCCATCGCGTCCAAGAATTGTCGAATCGTTGTTGAAACCGTGATCGGCATAGATGTAGCCGTCATAACCGCGCCGGAAATTGCTGGTCAACCCGTGCGTGTCTTTTTGATAGCCCAAGCCGGTGAGTAAAACTTCGTCTTTATCTGACCGGCCATCTCCATCGGTGTCGCGAAAAAGATGTACCTTTGGGATACTAAAGGCAATGACACCGTCTTGGTAGGGATACAACCCAATCGGAATGTTAAGTCCCTCGACAAAGGTGGTGATTTTTCGAGCCCGGCCTGAGGGATCGAAATCTTCCAGCACCATGATTTTGTCGCGGCCCTTTTTATCGACTGGCAGGACAGGGAAGGGGTACTCACGGGATTGTGTCAGCCAAAGCCGTCCCTTGGCATCGAAGGCCATATTCATTGGCTTGCCGATTTCCGGTTCGCTGGCCACCAATTGCGCCTCGAACCCTGGAGGCAAATGAAAGCTTTGGCGCTCCTGCTCCGGAGTGAGTGGCTCGGTTTTCCGCACAGCATCCTCGAACGGGTTGGCAGCAAATAGATCGCACACTGTAAGAAGCAACGTCCAACATAGGATCAACAGTCTAATACACACGAGCATTGTCCGTATTTTGTCAGGAACTTCTGAAGAGTCAAAAACGGTGTGAGGAAAAGAGGTTTGCTGCCGTTATAGGACAGACAAACAGCGGGTTCAGGTCGAAGCACGCAGCGGAAGAAAAAGATTTCTGAGCTTTTTCGCGACCTGATAGCTTATGGTTTCGACGCGCTGCCGACCGCTCCAAACATGGAGGTTATCGGGGACACATGGGAAAAGCTGGGGCCAGCTCCAGACGTTCTTTATGACAAGCTTTGAGCGAGGAGACGTTGTGCTGGTAGATCTGGGAATGGCGGCAAAGGTTCGGCCGGCCGTTGTGGTATCAGTATCTTACCCCGACAATCAGCGCAGGAAATCTCTAGAGGCTTGATTCGGCTTCTCGGATTGAGATTAGTACATTAATAACCTCAGTGAACCAGAGCACTCGGGGGCACGATCTGCTTTTCGATTCCTGGTCCACTCCAGGACATTTTGCAGCCGGCATCGACGTCCTTTTCAAAATATTCAACTTTCAATGCATGGTCTCCTGCCGTGAGTTGCACCGTGCCGGAAACCTCGACCATTGCATGAGCTCCTCCGTTATCCAGAACCTGTTTTCCATCGATAAACATCCGTGAGCCGTCATCGGATTCGAGAGAGAGCGTATAGGACCCCTCTGTCGGAATGCGAATCTTTCCCGTCCATCGAATGTAGAAAAAATCCTTATAATGGGTTCCTGGCCAGTCGTCCTGAGTGCTTTCAAAATTAATATTCTTATCTACCCGTTTTAGTTCCGGTTGTTTGCTTGCAGGAAAGTCCGGAAAATCCTCGGAGCCCTCTTCCGTCTTGAAGAATTCTGCAACTAGGCCTGGCTCACCACCGCTCCCTCCGGCTTTATGAAACAAAGACGAGGCAGGCAGCACTGCTTTCGTACCACCGGGGATCTCCCATGAAAGAATGCAGCCGGCGTCCTCCTCCGCTTCGAAAAACTCCACCTTGATGTCATGCGTTCCTTCTTTCAACTCGGCTTCGCCAGATACTTCAGTCATTGGATGTGTGCTGCCATTGTCGACGACCTGTTTTCCATCTACGAACAACCGCGAGCCATCATCGGAGTTAAGATAGAATTTATAAAGACCGGCTTTCGGAACCTGGAGAACCCCGGTCCACCGGATATAGAAATTATCCAGCAGCTTTGTTCCTCGAAATGCCTCCAGGGTGCTTGCAAAGTCAATGTCTTTATCGATGCGTCGGAGAGTCGGTTGTCGATTGGCTGGAATCGACGGAAAATCCTCGAGCGATCCATCCATTTGAAAATATTCGCCTGACAAGCCCGGCTCCAAATTATCTGCCGCTCGGGCGGATATCAAAAAACTGAAACAACCAACGAATAAAGAAACCGCGCTTTTCCCGGGATAAGAGAGCATGCCCGCAGACTAATTTGCTCCTTCTTTTTGTCAACTCCCTCACAAGACTGATGGGACCCGATCGAAAGGCGGTTTATTTAGGTCCTTCGTTCAGTATTTTGCCATCGGTTGTTACATACAGACGCGGGTGGTGCTCGGGATCGATGAATGTTATGATAAAAATATTCCGATCTCCCCAGGTCTCTTTGTTGATATTGGCGATTTGAGCCCGAGGCTCACGATCGTAGATGGCCTGTAGCGCTGGTGCGGGCAGTTCATTAATTTTAACACCTGTGACTGATCCGCTGCTGACAACACTGAAGGTATCCTGTGGCGCCCCCACCGCCACGGAAAGGTCCGGTTTCAACAAGGTCCCATCGGCAGCAACAAGCATCGGAGGAAACAAGTCTCGATTCCGGAAGTAGATCGAATAGATTGGACCTGCCGGTTCGTAGCGCGTCACGACATCTTCAATCTCAGCGGCCCCGGCTTCGCTTCGAACCGTGTTTTTAACGGCTGGCGGTAGCGTGCCAAATTTGGCCCCCGGCGAGGTCAGCGGATAATGATAAGATGGAGGCTCATTCGCAAATTTGCCTTCATAGTCCCGAGCGCAGCCGAAAAGGAAAAGGGCCACGATTGGAATTGTAAAATTCAAGGACAGAGAATTCATCTTTCAGCTCCGTTAAAAACCTGGCGCCAAACAGGCGTTTCACAAATGGGGTCCACCCCTTAGCAACAGGGCAAAACTACCCGAGCCTCCGACAAAACACTTCATCAATCCGGTGGTAGAACCAATTGTTTTTGATTCTAAACCTGATGTTGAATTTTAGGCAGAGTCGCATAAGCTTTTTACTGTTAAGCAAGCCGAAGAAAACCAGAACATCGAAAAGAAAGGTCGGGCGTGAAAATGCGTTTCGTTAAATTGATTTTGTTGGCTGTAATTGGGATATCGGCCTCGGCATGGCTATTTTCCGGGTGCACCACCGTTCCAGTGACAGGACGACACGAGCTTAATATTGTCTCTGAGGGGGAAGAAACTCAGCTCGGCTTGACGAGTTTCGAACAACTCAAAACCAACACCCCCATCAGTCATGATCCGGCACTAAACGCAATGGTTCAAAAGGTTGGGAAACGGATCGCCGAGGTAGCGGCTAAAGATCTGTCCGATGCGAAATGGGAGTTTGTTGTATTCGAGAGTAAGGAAGCCAATGCGTTCTGTTTGCCCGGCGGCAAGGTCGGAGTGTATACGGGGATTATGCCTATCGCGAAGGATGAGGCCGGGTTGGCCACTGTGCTTGGGCATGAAATAGGACATGCGGTAGCGCACCATGGCGCATCGCGCATGAGCACCGCGATCGTGAGCCAGGGTTTGGGTCAGGCGGCCGGTTCCATGGTGGGGACGACCAAATACAGTCAGTACCAGGATACCTTTATGAGTGTTTACGGTATTGGTTCGAAGGTTGTAGTGGAATTGCCCTACAGTCGCAAACAGGAATCTGAAGCGGATCACATCGGCCTGATATATATGGCCCGCGCCGGCTATGATCCTAAAGCAGCAGTGGAGTTCTGGCAGCGGTTCAGCACTTTTAATCAGCAGCAAGGCAACAGCCAATCGTCCTATTTTTCAAAGTTTCTGAGAACCCACCCGATCGATAGTGAACGGATCGCGGATCTGAAAAAATTGTTACCTGAAGCGGAAGCGGCGTTTGCTAAAAGTAATAAGCGATAAAAAGTCTTTCTGATTCAATTTTCTTTCGTCCCTCCAGGGCTTTAAAGAATGTCTGGATACGTTTACCCACCGTTGAAAATAAATCGAGGGGTTATTTTCGAAAATCCTTTCAGGACAAAGGAGCTGACGTCCAACTTTTCTGATATAGCACTGCAGTGCCAATCATGTGGAGAGAATCAATCCCGGAAATTCGCGAAATAAGTTTTATCAAGCTTTCGTTGTATTTATTTGCTGAAGTTATCCTCCGGTGATATCGTTTACCGAGTTCCAGGGGCCGAAGTTACGGGGTAATTTCGATTTAGTGCCATTTTAAACCATTCTCATGCATTTCTCCCGTCTTAATTCCAAAGGTTTGGCTTTTTGCCTGTTCTTCGTCTGTGTTATTAATCCCTTGTTGACGATCGCTAACACTCCGTCGCAATCCAATTCGCCAAAAGGTGCCGCGCAGCTTTTGAACGTTCCAATGCATTTTATGAAGAACGTGGGTCAAACTGATCCATGCGTCGATTTTGTTTCCCGCGGCCCTGGCTATACTTTGTTCCTTGCCCCCACCCAAGCAGTGTTTTCTTTGTCATCGACCAGAGACGCGAAAAGCCATCCTCAAGGACGAAACTCACGGCGTCCACACGGACGCATCGTCGATCAGATTGATCTGCCAATGAACCTGATTGGGGCCAACCCACATCCAATGTTTGAGACTATCGATCAATTACCCGGCACGGTGAATTATATGTTTGGCGATCGGCCCGCGAACTGGCATTTGAATGTTCCGACATTTGCCAAGGTAAAATATAGTGAAGTCTACCGGGGTATCTCTGTAGTTTATTACGGAAATCAGAAACAACTCGAGTACGACTTCGTTGCCGACCCTGGGGCTGACCCCGATCAAATCGCTCTTTCCTTTCCGGGGGTGAAAAAGTTGGAAATTCTGGAAAATGGCGATTTAATCATCCACCTGAGTGCAGGAATGTTGCGTTGGCATAAGCCAATCGCTTACCAATCTGTTCAAGGACACCGCCAGGAAATCCCCGCCTGTTTTGTTCTTAAGGACGCGGTCACAATCGGTTTTCAGTTGGCGTCCTATGACTCCAGCCTTCCATTGGTTATCGACCCGGTGCTCATGTTTACAACCTATCTGGGTGGTGGCGGCTTTGACTATATTGCTGGGATTTCGGTCGATTCGAATGGTAATATAATCGTAGCTGGAGACACAACCTCCATGAATTTCCCAACAGTAAATGCATATCACTCGACCTCATCCGGCGGCGCGGCGGACGGATTTGTTAGCAAGTTCAACAACAACGGTACAGCTCTGTTGTATTCCACTTACCTCGGCGGCAACGGCAGCGAGACCGTGGAAGGCTTCGCCACTGACTCCAGCGGGAATGCGTACGTGGCCGGGACAACAGATTCAGTCAATTTTCCGACGAAAAACCCTGCTTTTGGCGCAAACGCGGGATTCAACGACGCCTTTATCGCCAAATTAGGACCTTTCGGAACCAATTTACTGTATGCCAGTTATTTGGGCGGCAATGGTGATGACAGCGCAAACGCGGTTGCGGTGGATAATAATGGCAACGCTTTCATAGCGGGCCATACCTTTTCGGTAGGCACTGGGAATGGGCCTTTTCCAACCGTTCCCAACACTGCTTACCAACGTCGGAACGGTGGCGGAAGGGATGCCTTTGTTGCAAAATTCAACACTACTCTTTCCGGCTCGGCCTCATTGGTCTATAGCACCTTTCTCGGCGGCAGCTCTGACGAAAAAGCTTATGCCATCGCGGTTGATGCGAATGGCAATGCCATCGTGGTCGGTGAAGTTGCCTCTTTCCCGGTTTATCCCACTCCACCTTCGTCAGATTTTCCCCGTGTGAACGCGTATCAGTCATCTTTTAATCGAGGCAATCTCGATCCGTTGGCAGGCAACAACGACGCTTTTATAACGAAGATTAATCCTGGGGGCACCGCTCTGATTTTCTCCACTTTCCTTGGCGGTGGGGATAATGATCTGGCCACCGGCGTTGCGGTCGATGGCGCCGGCAGAATCTATGTCGTCGGCGAAAGCAGTTCGACAAATTTTCCTGTCACTGCCAACGCAGTCCAGTCGTCTGTGGCCGGAATCGTGGACGAATTTCCCCCGCCCGACATGTTCGTCACTGTTTTCCAAAGTACAGGAACGAGCCTCTATTACTCGACGCTTTTGGGCGGTTCTGGATATGAGTCTGGCTTTGGAGTGTATCATGCAGGGATTGCCGTGGACCGTTTTGGCGCCATTTATGTGGCCGGTCAAACGGACTCATTCGACGATTTTCCCCTGACTGCCGGAGCCGACCGAATCGATCCCCTCGGCCCGACTGATGGTTTCGTCGCCAAAATCAATCCAGCCGTGCCCGGTCCCGCAGGTCTAATCTATTGCTCTTTGATCGGGGGAGACCTGGATGATCGCGCTACCGGGATCGCAGTCGATAACAATGGGCTCTTTTACATTAGTGGGGTGACTTCGTCGGTCACCAACCTGGCTACAGCAGGAGTTTATCGTAGAACAAACAGCGGAAACACCGACGGGTTTGTCGCGAAATTTCAATCACCACCCGACCTGTCTGTGTCGATGTTGCCGTCCCTTGATCCGGGAACAGTCGGTTCCAATCTGACCTACACTATTCAACTGAATAATAATGGTCGGTCCACGTTTTCTGGCGTTACAAACAGCGTTACCTTCTCTACGAATGTTTCTTTCCTCGCCGTTTCGTCCAGCGCAGGCAATTGGAAAACCAATGGAGCACAACTCGTCTTCAATGTAGGCGCCATGACTACCAATGCCAGTGTGTCCCAATCCATCACCATCGCCACTCCCATTCCATTATTCATGACTAACACGGCGACTGTCACCGCGATAGAAACCGAACCCAACACAAACAATAACCGAGCAACAGTTATCTCCAGTATCCGCGGAATCGCCGATCTCAGAGTGGCCGCTTCCAGCACTCCCGAACCAGTATCCTTTACGAGCAACGTCACCTACACGTTGGTCGTGAGCAACGGCGGACCTTCTTTCGCCAGGTTTGTTGAACTGACCGACGTATTGCCCACTAATGTCTCGTTCGTAACTGTGTCAAGTACTCGGGGCAACTGCACCTACTCTGATGGGGTCATTGTCTGTGCTTTCGATACTCTGACCAATAGCGCCGCAGCGACTGTGACCATAGTCGCCAAAGCAACAACCCCTGTGATTGGGAACAGTCAGGTGAGCCTTAAATCCCTCGAATTGGATCTCTTCCCAGCTAATAACCTCGCGTCACCAACCACAACGGTGCACCCGTTGTCCGATCTTTCCATCAGCCAAACCGGCCCGGCAAGCGGCTACGCAGGAACAAACTTTATCTATACATTGAATATTACCAATCGCGGACCTTCGGCTGCTCCGAATGTTACTGTTACCGACGTGATTCCGGCGGGGTCTTCATTTGTTTCAGCCAACAATCCTTTGGGCTCGGTTTCTCAACTTAATGGCATTGTCACGTGCAACATTTCCAGCCTGGCAAGCAACGCAACAGGAACCATCACGATTACTGTGAGGCCTTTGTCAGGGGGAACGGTTACTAATTCCGCCACAATCGCATCAGCAGCGGACGAACTGAACCCGGCCAACAACTCTGCGTCGGTAATCACTGCCGTCACTCCCGTCGCCGATTTGGGTGTCGTGCTGAACCCCTCACCTGGTTCCGGCCCCGTTTTAAGCAACTTTACTATCACCGTCACTGTCATCAATCGAGGGCCATCAAGTGCTGCAAGCGTCAGCTTGACGAATCTCGTGCCCTCAGGGCTATCAGTTGTAAATGTTCAATCCCCTGCAGGCTCTTCCTGTACTCAGGTTGCGGGAGTGATCACTTGCAACTTCGGCACAATGACCAACGGCGCTTCGGCCAGACTGACCTTGCTCGTTCAGGGAAATGTGGAAGGGATTTTCACCAACATAGCCTCGGTTGGTTCAACCATAGTCGATCTCAGCCCTGCCAATAGCGCAAATGCAACCGTCACTGTCACAGCCAATCCCGACGCTCCTCTTCTCAAGATTACTCGGGCCAGTGGCAAGGTCGTCCTTTCCTGGTCAACGAACGCTTTGGGCTTCATTCTCAGCTCCAGACCCGATTTCTCCCCTCTTAGTGTCTGGATGGCCGTCACCAACCCTGCCGTTATCGTCGGCAATCTCTATATGGTCACCAACAATGTCGATGGAACCGCCAACTACTACCGACTCGTCCGCATCCCTCCCGCACTCTCTGCCATGCGAGTGGGAAACAAAGTAGTCGTTCATTGGCCGGCGTATGGTCCAGTCCCTACCTTGAAGTCCGCGTCTAACCTCACCTCTCCTATCCTGTGGAACACCGTCGGCGTCACGCCTGTTCTTGTGACAGGCAGGTACTACGTCACAAACTCCATCGTCGATCGCGCTTTTTATCGGCTGTTTTATTGATGCCCTAAAGTGGTGGGTTGGCTGGGACTCGAACCCAGGATCAACGGCCGCAAGGATTCCGATGCCCTCAAGGAAAAGGTTGGGTTCGGATCGCCTACTGAGGAAGAAAAGAAAAAAACTGCTGCCCAAGCTGGCGCCATGGCCGCAGGACGTTCTTCGCCATATCGGGATTTCTTGCCATTACCGCTTGAATGGAAAACAGCGTCATGGGCGGGCAACTCTTAAGGACGGTTTGGAGGTGCCGTTCACCGCACTGGTAAATCGTTATGTTAACCTTGTGTATTCTGCAGCACTAAGGCGCCTGAAAGATCTTTCGCAGCCCAAGACGTTACCCAATGTAAAGGGGAGGGGGGCAGACTAAAGTTTTTGCCAAGATATTTCCATCATTAACAGCGGCTACCAAAGCAATGATATTTTAGGTGTATGCCCCATCGCCCGGAGCATTACGTGATGCCACTTTGCATACAGAATCTGTTTATGAAAACAATTATTTACCTTCTTGGCCTCCTTGCAGTAATCGCCACCAGTGGATGCGCCTATCATCATGATCATGATCGTGATCACCGTGGCGGCGCTTACGACCGTTCTTATCGAGATTACGGTCGCGATCATCATGACTCCAGTGATTACAACCGGCACGACGATTACGATCGCGACTACCGCAGGTAGGTGACATAGTTCGTTTTCGCCGGTAACGAGTTTTTCTGGGCCGTGGGTCCGCGCCTCGCGGAAGACCAAGCACTCAAGGGGGCAAGATCCGCTGCTGCCACCTCCCACTGTTTACAGGGCATTTAGCGGTTTTCCTAACGTTTTAAAGTGGTGGGTTGGCTGGGACTCGAACCCAGGACCAACGGCTTAAAAGGCCGCTGCTCTACCGACTGAGCTACCAACCCACTCAACAAAATTAATCACAAACGCAGACGTTTGGAAAGCGGTCAGAGCGTTTCGCCCAAGGACGAATATGGTGCGCAAGCGTATGACGTTGCGCTTTTGGCTCTTCGCGTAAACCAACCCTCACCGGATTAGCGCCCTTTCACAAGCGCCGTGGACCCTAAACGACGAAATCCCAGGAAGCAAGATCTTTCAAGTTGATTTGCGGGCTTCCAATTCCGTTTTCGCATAATTCGTTCATTAGCAATGCCGCGTTTTGTTATTTATTCCTCGATGCCTTCTGCTATATTAAAGCCAATGTTAAGCTTGAATACCTTCAGGCATAGCAGCTCGGTTCTAATTATGAAAAGGGCCATCGTCGTAAAGCTGGCAACCGGTATCGCCGTGGTGTTCTCCTTTTCCAATGGAACAGGGGCCACGGCCAACACTGGGCCCAGCCCCTCGCTTGAAAATCCCACGCCAACTACGCCTAGAGAATTTTACAATGCTGGTACTCGGGAATTCGAAGCGGGTAAGTTCCGCGAGGCAGAAGCGCTTTTTGAAGGGGCGCTGGCGAGCCAAAACGAACGGTTGCAGACCCCTGCCTTGTACAACCTCGGTCATGTCCGTTTCGCCCAGGGAACCGAAGAGCTGAAAAAGGGTCCCTCTGCCCAATCCGCCGCCAGCCGGAGTGAGGCGGCTTCCGAGCAAGGTGAAGCAGAGCTGCGCGCCATCGACGACGCGTTGGCCAGCAATGATCTGGATAAGATGGTGGCTGCCTATTTGCACGGGCGGGGTCAGCGCCGGGAGCTCAAGGCTGCCAGGACGGCCGTGATGGAGGCTCTCAAAGCACATCAGGCCACGCTCGCAAAATGGGAACGAGCAAGCGCAGATTTCAAAAGCGCAGTTGAGCTTACCCCGACAGAAACCGATGCGCGCGTGAATGCTGACGTGGTCGATCGCAGGATTGCCAGGTTGATCGATAGTTTGCGCCAAATTCAACAGAGCATGCGCAAGTGCACAGGAATGTGCGATAAGCTTGGCAATAAGCTTAAACAGCTCAAAGGACGCATTCCCGGAGCACAAATTCCTGGCGGGGCAGGTGACGATGAGGAGGAGGAGGAAGCGCCTTTGGGACAACTAAAAGATCACAAAGAAGCCGCTTCAAAGGATGGGAAGGAGATGTTGCTTTCTCCCGAGCAAGCCGGTTGGTTACTGGAAGGGTTCAGGCTCGATAGCGAACGCCGTTTGCCGATGGGACAGGAAAAACCTGGCCAGCCGAAGGCCCGTTCACTAAAACCCTGGTGAGTTTCCGACGCGTGAGGAATATCAGGCGGCAATCGCCGAAGGACGGAGGTGCTCGAAGGCTCTCTCATTTGATCGCGCTGAGCGGTTTTATTGTTTGCATTGCCTGTCTCGTCCTGAACGCGCAAGGGCAGGGGACTGTTCCCAATGTTCAGACGCCGCAGGATCCTTTGATAACCCTGATGCTGGCTCAGCCTCGGATCGAAATTGGTTTACCCGTGACTGCAATTTCATGGTTCGACCCTCCCGTGGTTCGGCCCGGGCAGCTTTCTTTTTATCGAGTCACTTTTAATGCTCTGGAGGAATCGATCGAGTGGCCTGATGAATTCAAAGGGCCGGAGAAACTCCAATTACATCCAGGAGCCCGGGGCCAAATCCTCCAACCGACGGGGACTGCCACCGAACCGCGGACCACATTTAGTTACCGAGCATACCCATCCGAACTCGGCGAAATAACTGTGCCTTCTTTTACCGTTCAGGTGTATGGCAAAGCGATCGCGGTACCGGCAGCACGCCTGAAGGTGTCTGACACAACCGAAACAGCAGCGGCACCTCCCTTGCAAATGATAGTGGATGTTCCGACGACCAATTTGTTTGTCGGTCAACCCGCGAGTGTCCGTGTTATTTTACCGGGCTCGATGACCAGTCCTTTTCAAGGGCTTTCGCAAATACGCCTGGTGGGGGACGGTTTTATTATGGACCAGGGCGCGGCTCATCAAAAGATAGAAGGCACCGTGCGTAACGGGATCAATGTGATGAATTTTATTCACGAAACGATGCTCATACCTGTCACTTCGGGAAAACTGGAGGTGTTTGCCCAGGGATTCACCGTGGGCAGTCGTTCACCTAATAATCTGGCTCCGAGCAATACCGCCCCGAACTCAACCGTGATTCCGCAATTAATTTTGATTGAATCCCAACCTGTTGAACTAAGCGTGCAGCCTCTTCCCAAAGATGGCGAATTACCGGGGTTTACCGGGGCTATTGGAACGTTAACGCTCGGTCAGGCGAAACTGGCCACGAATGTGGTAAGGGTCGGGGAGCCTGTTAAACTAAGTGTCACCGTACAATCCGGCGGCTTTTCTCGCCTGGTTGCGCCACCTGCTCCGCGAGTCGAAGGCTGGCAGATCCTCGATGCAACTTCAGCAGGGGAACCTGCGCAGATGCTTCAGGCCCGTGGCGCTGCCACTATCGAGTATACATTGATTCCCATGGTTGAAAGCTTGCACGGGACACCTCCTATCCCCTTTAGTTGCTTCGAGCCAAAGGAGGCTGTTTACAAAGATTTGACCATACCTTCCATCCCCCTTCGGGTCGTGCCGGGAACCGTTCCAGCCGATATCGCGCCAATTCTCCAGGTTGAAATGAGTCCTAAAGAAGCTGAAGAAGAGCTGACTCTAAGCGGGTTGGCTATCGCTCCTGGCCGAGGTGCTGCAAAATTGGCGCCGCTTCAACGCCAAAGTAGTTTTAGGCTTCTGCAGATCGCGCCCATTGTGGTTTTTTTGGGGCTATGGGCGTGGGAGCGACGGCGTCGGTATCTGGAAGCGAATCCTCAAATCCTGATCCGACGACGCGCAAGGTGGGCTCTGCGTCGAGAGAAACGCACTCTACGACGGGCAGCACAGGGCTCCGATGTCCCAACTTTTGCTGCGGCGGCTGTGCGCGCTTTGCGCGTGGGTTCCGCGCCTCATTTTCCAGCAGAACCCGGTGCGTTAGTCGCTGCTGATATTATACAACTTCTTGGAGGCAATGGCCTCCCGCCGGATTCAGCCCCTGCAAAAACTGTGCGGCGTCTTTTTGCTGTCACCGATGAATCGCGATTTTCTGCCGGGTCAACCAAGGACCTCGATCTCCTCGGATTACAACCGGAATTGGAACAGGTTCTCGAAAATCTCGAGGCAAAGTTGTGATGAACTGGGGAGCAAAGTTTTCGATGCGGAGCTGGAACAGGTCGCCCGAGCGCCGGGTGAGGGTACTCGGCCTACAACGTCGCGGGGAAGACACCGAGCTACGGTTCATGGTTCCAATGGATGCGCAAATGCGGGATGAGCCTTACTCTCAACCGAGCTTCGAATCGTCCTCGGCCTCCTTCTCGTCGTCGTCCTCGATCAGGTTCATTGTCCCAATGCGCAATGTGGCAATTCTGACGAATTTCGTATTATGGATCAGGATTCTGTTAGCACCGCTGATTATGTTTTTATTCATGTCGCGAATGCTGACAATTGCCTCGCCCGCCGACAGTTCCTTTCTTGCCGGAACGCAGGCATACAGGAATTCTGATTTCGAACGCGCTGCTGAGGCGTTCCGCCAGTCGTCGTCGCTGCATCCTGCTTCGGGCGCCCTTCAAAATCTTGGTTTGGCGGAATGGCACAACAGCCGTGTCGGGCCGGCAATTCTCGCCTGGGAGCAGGCGCTCTGGCTGGACCCGTTCAATGGAGCTGTGCGCAACAATTTACGATTTGCTCGGAAAGCAGCCCAGGTGGATGCGCCGGACCTGTCATGGAACGAGGTTATTTCCGGATGGTTACCCGTGAACTATTGGAGTTGGCTGATCTCTTTTAGCTTGTGGCTTGCCGTGGGGGCAGTGGTCATTCCCATGGTATTGAGGCTTCCTAGAGCATCCTGGCATCAAGCCGTGGCGGCTTTTGGTGTCATGCTGTTTTTGCTGAGTCTGCCGGCGCAATTTGGTGTTCACACCCGCACACGCCTTGGCTTCATTTTGGAAAAAGGAACTCCACTTCGGTTAACACCAACAGAGGAAGCCCAGACCATCACCCAATTAGCGCCCGCGGAACCGGTTCGCTGTCTGCGCGCCCGCGGCAATTTTATCCTCGTTCGCACAAGCCGTGCCAGCGGCTGGATTGAGCGAAACAAGGTCGGCCTGCTCTGTAAGCAGGCAGGGCAAAAATCGTAGGTACTGCTCTAAGCAAGAGTAAATCTTTCGCAGAATGACGAAGTGCGAATGACGAATTACGAATTAAATCGAATGGCAAATCCGAGAAGCGCTCGTTTTGAATGAGGATTTCGTCATTCGGACTTGATTCGTCTTTCTACATTTGTCATTAGCCATTTTTGGACACCTGCCCATCCACCAGTTCAATAACCCGTGGAGCGCGTTCGGCCAGGTGCGGATCGTGCGTTGCCATGACCAGGGTAGTTTGCTTTTCGGTGCGCAGATTACATAGTAGTTCGATGATTTCCTGCCCCGTGTGTGAATCCAGGTTGCCGGTCGGTTCATCAGCCAGGAGAATATCGGGTTCATTGATAAGAGCCCTGGCAATGGCCACACGTTGTTGTTCTCCGCCGGAGAGTTCATAGGGCTTGTGTTCCATCCGATCTTTCAGCCCAACTCGTTCCAGCAATGCGCGTCCTTTTGCCTCCGCTTCTGATGCGGGAGTACGCGCCATGCGCGCGGGGAGGCAAACATTTTCGAGTGCATCCAATTCGGGCATTAAATAATAGGCTTGGAAGATGAAAGCGACTTCCTCGTTCCGCAATCGAGCTAACTCGCCCGAAGACAATCGCGCTAGATTTCTGCCAGCCAGCCAGATTTCGCCGCGGTTTGGGGAATCGAGTCCGCCCAACAAATGCAACAGTGTGCTTTTTCCCGCTCCAGAAGCGCCCCGCAAAGCGAGGAACTCGCCTTTCTGTAACTCCACGTCAACACCGCGTAACACCTCGAGCGACCTTTTGCCCAGCAAGTAAGTTTTATAAACCGATTTAGCGACAAGCAAAGGTTCACTCATAGCGCAAAGCCTCCACCGGTTTGAGCCGGCCCGCTCGCCAGGCAGGAATCACCCCGCCAAGGATGCACACCAGCCATGCACTGCCGCAAATCAGCAATATATCTCGGGAAACAATCAGGGCGGGAAGTTCGGTAAACATATAAATGGACGGTGGAAAGAGAGAGAAACCGGTTAGTCTGTTCATGAGATGCAGAAACTCATTTCGATAGGATAACGCCAGAATCCCCAATCCGTACCCCGCAAGATCGCCAATAGCTCCTACTAACGCTCCCTGGCTTAAGAAAATGAGGCTCACCTGCAAATCGGTCGCTCCAATGGCTTTGAGCATGCCGATTTCCCTGGTTTTCTGGACCACAAACGTGATAAGCGCACTCAAGATGCAGAGAGCCGCCACAATCATGATGAAGAAAAGCAGGTAAAACATTACATTTTTTTCCACCACAAGCGCATTCAGAATATTGGAGTTCTCCTGCATCCAGGTATTGATGCGATAATTAGGCCCAAGTGCCTGTTTCAGTTCTTTTGCGACGATAGGTGCGTCATAAGGCTCCCGAAGCATCACCATCAACCCGTGCACAGTATTGGAGAGATCGTACAAATCCTGCGCATCACGCAGAGAAGTGACGACAAAGGAAAGGTTGTATTCATAATAGCCCACATCGAAAATTCCTCGGACTTCGTATTCTGGAGGCGCCGGAACGCTGGCGTTCTCCTTGCCAACGCTCTCCCGCCATTTTTTGAGATCTCGTGGGGAATAAATCATCAAACGATCGCCTACCGCCAAATCCATGTTTTCGGCAAAACCCGCTCCGACGATCAGCCCCTGGTCGCTGACGTCAAACTTGCCGGCGACGATGCTGCTGGGCAGAACACTGATGTTGGTTTCCAGTTCTGGTTGAATACCGCGAACCCACGGTGCGGCGACCTTTGACTGGCCGTTAGCAGGTTCTGTCTCGACCAGCACCTGTCCAATGACATACGGAGCCACGGAGCGAACTTTCCGGTTTGATGCCACTTGCTTCGTCACCCTGGAGTAATCGCTCATGGTGCCGCCGGCCTCGATAATTCTGAGGTGCGGGTTAAAACCAAGAATTTTGTCGCGCAGTTGTTTATCAAAACCGCTCATCACACTAATGACGATGATGAGCACTGCGACACCCAAAGTTACTCCCAGCACGGAAATCAATGTGATGACCGATACAAAGGTCCTTTTGGGCCGCAAATACCTGAAGGCAAGCAGCAGTTCGAAAGGCAGCCTCGACATTGCGGGACACTAAAGGGGAGGGAAGAAGGTGTCAACCCAAGCACAAAACGTTGTCGGACCACCTCTCGCGGCATTTTCGTCTTTAGCCCGGCTGATCAGATCGTTACATTCTGCGCATGGAAATGTTTCATCGGATTTTGAAAACAGCGGTGGATGGCGGTGCATCAGATGTCCATCTCAAAATTGGTACCCCTGTGGTTTTTCGCATTAATCGTCAACTGGTTGCGATTGAGTGTCCATTTCCTACAGAAGAATGGATTAACAGGATCGTCGATCAGATCGTTCCTAATCATCTCAAAAAAGGGATAGATGAGGAACGGGAAGCTGATTTTTCCTACTTTATGCCAGGCATCGGCCGCTTTCGAACGAACCTTTTTCAGCAGCGCGGGCAATGGTGTCTTGCCATGCGCCACGTGAAAACGCACGTACCCGGTTTCGAAGAATTGGGACTGCTTCCCCAAATCAAGAAGATAGCCGAATCTCCCCGCGGCATCGTATTGCTGGCGGGTTCGACCGGTTGCGGAAAATCCACGACCCTGGCGGCGATGATCGAGCACATCAATGCTAATTTCAAGAAACACATTATTACCATGGAGGATCCTATCGAATATGTGTTTGAGGATAACCAGTGCGTGGTTGAACAGCGGGAAGTCGGTCTGGACACCATCTCATTCCACCATGGCCTCAAACACGTCCTGCGCCAGGATCCGGATATTATCATGATTGGGGAAATGCGGGATTCTATTAGCTTCACGGCTGCCATGAGCGCGGCGGATACTGGCCATCTGGTGCTATCCACATTGCACACCACGAATGCGGGTCAATCAGTCAACCGCATCCTCGACTTCTTCAAGGCGGAAGAACGCGAACAGATTCGGAGACAACTTGCGGGGACATTGCAGGCAGTGGTTTGCCAGCGCATGGTCAATACCATCGCCGGCGGCATGACTCCCGCCTTGGAGATCATGATCAATACCGCAACAGTCAAAAAAATGATCGAGGAAAATCGCCTTGATAAATTGCCCGCCGCGATAGAGACCGGCAATGACGATGGGATGCTTAACTTCAATCAAGCCTTATTTCAACTCGTGAAGGAAGGTAAAGTGAGCGAACAAGAGGCCTTGAGCAAGGCAAGCAATGCTCAAGCGCTCGAAATGAATTTTAAAGGCATCTTCCTGGACGAGGGCCGCCGAATCTTGTCCTAAGGTTCCACCGTTGGGAGGCGCATAATGAACGGACCGCGAGCCGTCCTCGGCTCGCAGCGACAACGAGGCAAGGGTACCTTTCGTAACTCTTTTCAGCCGGGATAGACGAGGCCTTGCAAGGAATTTCTGTGCGATTGGATGTGGCTACCTGCTGCGAGCCGAGGACGGCTCGCGCTCCGTTCACGAAGCCAGTTCTTTCCGGGGGGCGACATAAAATTCTCCGCGATCGAGATGTTTCACAATCATCTCGGCAGTACGCTCGATGGCTCCCTGATTTTCCCGGACAATGGCTCGGGCGTTCCTGCCCAATTGCTGGCGCCGTGGCTCGTCCTCGAGCAAATCCCCAATAATTTTTTCCAAGTCGGCAGCATCCCGCGCCTGCAATGCCCCGTCTCGAGTAAGAAATTGACGAACAACTTCGGCAAAATTTTGCATATTTGGACCGAATACCATGCTCTTGCCGAGAGCTCCGGGTTCAATCGGATTTTGGCCTCCTTCCGCGGTAAGACTTTTACCGACGAAGATCACCGAGGCGCACTCATAGAAGTGTTTCAATTCACCGGTCGTATTTACCAGGAGGCAATCAATCTCGCCCTTGCGATACTCCGCGTTAGCGACGATTTCAGTCCGGTAGACAAATTGAACACCCAGATTTTTCAGCTCGCGGCCCACTTCTCGACTCCGTTCGAAATGGCGGGGAACAAGAATCAAAAACAAATCAGGAAACCGCACGCGCAGTCTCAGGAACTGCTCAGCAAGAATGGCATCTTCTCCTTTATGAGTGCTGCCACCGACCAGCACTCTCGCTCCGGCAGGCACGCCTAATTGAGCCAGCATGGCCGGCACGTTGAGCCGTCTTTTCTCATCTAAAGGCGCCGCGTCAAATTTCAAACTTCCCACCACATGAAGGGCTTCCTGGCGGCAGCCCAAAAGTCGCAACTTTTCGGCATCCTGTTCGTTCTGGACTCCGACCGCAACGAAAGAAGCAAACAATTTCCGGAACAAGAACCCAAAGCGTCTGTATCCACGATATGAACTATCCGACAATCGGGCGTTGACCAGAAACAGAGGCATTCCCATGTCTTGAGCCCGCCAAAGGAAATTAGGCCAGATTTCCGCCTCGATCAGAACAATGGCTTCGGGGCGGATAATAGCCAGTGCGCGGGTGACCCAGCGCCGGGTGTCAATCGGGTAATAGATTCTGCTGACGTGGCTAGGTAGTTTGCTCTGTAGCACCCCCATGCCGGTGGTGGTGGTAGTCGAAACTACGATTTTAAGGTTTGGCATCCGAACTTCGAGCGCCGCTATCAGTTGGGTGCACACATTTACTTCCCCTACAGACACCGCGTGCATCCATAATACGTGCCGATTCGTAATGGCTTGCCTCAGCTTGGAATCGTAGCGGCCGAAGCGATTGACGAAACCAGGCATCCAGTTGCCTCGTCGCCGCATCCGTACAAAGTAGTAGGGCCACGCTAAGGCAAGACAAACCGAGAACAGGATGTTATAAAGAATCCTCACCCAAACCCGCCCAATTCATATCCCGGGCATTGTGACAATTTTATGACGAATTAACAATGAAATTCTAGAAAATGTGATTACGCCTCGCAAACATTGGTTATCAACGTAGTGTTCAAGGACGTAAGAAGTTACGGGCAGGTTACATTTAATCGCAAACAAGATACCGGAGCGCGCAATCGCCACGCTTCATGGTTGGGAGCCCATCCGGTCCGAGACAACCTCTTCAGGTTGCGGCGGAAGGGGCCGGCCCGGTGAGTCCTGTCAAAAATGGGCAGGTAGCATCACCATCCTCTACTGTTGTCGTAGAGGATGGGATTTCCGGGGCTGTCGATTAGCTTAGATTTGCACGAGTTCAGGGTTGAACTCGTCCCTATACTGCCCATCAACTGATGCCAAGGCGCATTCAATTCGTTCTTCGAATAACAAAGGGAACACCAACAAGGGATAGCTAGTCACCAATGCCAGCGCGGCTGCTTCATTGGCGGCGCGTCGAATACGACAATCGGCTTCTTGGTTCTGAAATTGATTCAGCCGTTCGAGGAGTAGCTTTTCCCTTAAACGATCAAACCTGGCTTCACGCGTGGCCCAAACCGGTGTATTGGGAACGGGGCTGACGTTGAACCTGATTTCAGGCTCAAATATTGTCGGAACTCTGGTATTGTTCGTATTCATCGTTGCCTTTCATTGCTTCGTGCTACTTAGCCCGATAAAACAAAAACCCGCGATTGACTAGCAATCGCGGGTTTCGGAAATCTTTGTTGTTATCGGTTAGAAAACCCCTCCCACGACGCCAGACCAGGGATGCTGCCAAACGGACATCAGTCCCTTGGCGCGCTGGTCGCACAGGCGAATTGTAAACGTCGTAGTCATTTTCTAACGGCCTTATTTAACTCCATCTATAAAGCTTTGTCAACAATATCTACGACTATTTTCAGCCTTTTGCCTTTTGCCTTCGACTGGGTTCTCCGTAATGCTGGTGTCATGCCGCCAGCGGTGATTGTGGTTTTGGCTTTCATCATTGTTTTGCTTTTCGCCGGAGCCAGCTTTTTCTTTGCATTGGCTGAAACGTCGCTTTTTTCCCTCACTAAATGGCAAGTACGCCAGTTGGCGCAGCGCGAACCGCGCGATGGGGGAATTGTCGTGCGGCTCCTGGGCATGCCGCAGGATTTGCTGGCCACAATGGTCCTCGGAAACACTTTTGCTAACGCCGGTATGCTGGCAGTGGCTTTATGTATGGCCTTGCGCGGTCACTGGACTTTGGTTGCCACAGTCGCGGGACTATCATTGCTCAGCCTGATAGGTGGGGAGGTGCTTCCTAAGACGATGGCCGTACGCAAACCCGAGCAATGGGCTTTGCGTGTGGCACGCCCGCTTCTCCTGTTGCAAACCCTGGCCGCACCCCTGCGGAAGATCGCGCAACGTATTAATTCAGCGCTTCTTAAAGCGCTGATTCCGAAGTCCTTTGTTCCCCAGACGTCATTGACGGATGCTGACTACCAGGAGTTGATCGAGCTTGGGTTCCAGCAGGGCACCCTCGCCAAATCGGAACGGGATATCATTTTACAGATCATAAACCTTGATCGGCGGACCGTGAAAGAAGTGATGAAGCCGCGTTCTCAAATGGCTGCTATTTCAGACGACCTGTCGATTGAAGAAATGGTTGCGGCAGCCCGAACGTACAAGCATCGACGCTTGCCTGTTTATGACGGAACGCCCGACACCATTGTAGGCATTCTCAAGACGCGAGCGTTGCTGCTCGATCCGTCGATCGATCTGGCCGACGCCATTGATTTGCCCTCGTTTGTTCCCGAGACGATGAATTTGCTGCAGTTGCTCAAAAGCTTGCAACGGCAGCGACGCGGTCTTGCGATTGTCCTGGATGAATTTGGTGGCACTGCTGGCATTGTGACACTGGAAGACATTCTCGAAGAAATCATCGGGATGATCCGGGGCGAACTTGAACCGGAAAGCCTGGTTATGGATCGATTGGCTCCCGGCAAATGGCGGGTCAGCGGCAGTTTGCGCCTGGACGACTTTCGTCGGGAGTATCCTAATCTGGGGCAACCGCCGGAAGTCGAGACGATGGGAGGGTTACTGATCAACTTGCTGGAAGTCGTTCCTGGCCCGGGCGAATCAGCCGCATATAGGGGATTAAAGTTAACGGCCCATGCAACGGATGAGCGGCGTGTTCGCGAGTTGCTGGTTGAGGTGCTCAAATGACAGCATCGAATGCTAAACAGCCATGCGAGCCCCGAAGCCGTTCTCGAATTCCCCGAGGAAACTGCAACCAATTATAAATGGGTTCCAACGGTCCAATCTGGGTGCTTTTTGCTTCATGCCTGGTGTTTTCATTTATTCTTTCGGGCATGGAAGCCGGTGTCTTTGCACTAAGCCGATTGCGGGTCCGGCAGCAGCTGCGTGCTGGACGTGTTTCGGCGAAACTTCTTCACGGGTTTCTGGAAAATCCCGAAAATTTTTTGTGGACGATCGTGGTAGGCAATACGGTTGCGAATTTCATTATTCTCGGCTGGCTTATCAACATTCTTCAACACGCTCTGGATGATCATTGGTTATGGTTTATCATCGTGTTCAGCCTATGCGTGTTCCTCTTTTATACATTCTTCGATTTGCTGCCGAAGATGCTTTTCCGAACATTTCCCACCCGCTTGTGCATGTTACTGGCTCGTCCTTTTCGCTTGATCCATTTGCTGCTGCGTCCGCTGGTGCGGGTGGTGGAAAAGGTTTCCGGGATGTTATTGCGCTGGCGGGGAGGCAAAGTATTCACCGGGCATCTTTTTGGAAACCGGGAGGAGCTGCGGCTGATCCTGCAGGAATCGGCCCAGGCTTTTACTTCGGAAGAAAAGGTGATGATTAACCGTGTTCTGGATCTCCAGAGCCTAACAGTCCGGCAAGCGGTCACGCCTTTGGAACAGGCTGCGATGGTGAGCGCTCAAACACCCCTGGGTGATGCACTGGCACTGGCCCGTGATCGAGACGTAAGTTGGCTGCCAGTTTGGGAAACCCGCGACGGCAGGCAACGGATTATCGGGTTGCTTAGCATCAACACGCTGCTGTTTCAGCCTGGACTGGACCATAAGCGCCCAGTTTCTGGTTATATCAAACCGGCTCTTTATCTTGAGGAAGATCTTCGAATGGAAATTGCCTTGCGCCGAATGCAGCGCAGTGGGCAGCGATTGGCTATCGTCCTGAGTCGAGGTGGTCGTGAAACGGGTCTGCTCAGTTTGCAGGACGTTCTCAATACCATTTTCGGGGAGGTCAGGTTGTAAATGGACTGGGATAAGGCCATTTCCATTCTGCTGCGAGTGCTGGCTGTTATTGTGCTCGTGCTTCTCAACGGTTTTTTCGTCTCGACGGAGTTTGCGCTGGTCAAAATACGCGATACCCAATTGACCCAATTAATTCAACGAGGACACCGGCGCGCGCGGGTGGCTAAGTTCATTTTGGATCGTTTGGATTCTTTTTTGAGCGCCGCTCAACTGGGGATTACCCTGGCGAGCCTCGCTCTGGGTTGGATCGGTGAACCGGTTTTCACTGCCCTCTTGCAGCCGTTCTTTGCCTGGCTCCACATTCCCAACGAGCTTCGCCATTCCATCTCGGTGGTGGTCGGCTTTACCGCCATCACTTTCCTGCATATTAGCGCGGGCGAGCAGGCGCCAAAACTGATGGCCATCGAGAAACCATTGCCGACCACCCTTTGGGTCGCTTATCCGATGCTCTGGTTTTACCGGATTTCCTATCCCTTCGTCTGGGTTCTTAACCAGTCTTCTCAATGGTTGCTAAGTCTTGTAGGACTTAAGACCACTAGTGAATCGCACCGCGGACATTCTGAGGATGAGTTGCGTCTGGTTTTCTCGGCAGCGCCAAAACGGCCGGGGACTGGCTTGCTGGGACGAGACATCGTTCTCAATGCCCTCGACCTGCGGCAGAGAGTTGTGAGAGAGGTGATGCGGCCACGCAAGGAAATCGTGGCTCTCGATACCGAAGCCACGATTAGTGAGTGCCTGCAGATCGCGGACAAAACTCGTTACTCCCGTTTCCCGCTGTGCCGCGGTGGCAATCTCGACCAAACCATTGGAGTGGTTCATATCAAGGACCTGTACGCGATGCGGCTCAAAGCGCGCACTGGCGCGGATCTGCTTCCCGCTGCTCGCAAACTGGTCTATGTGCCTGAAACTGCGCGGCTGGAGAAGCTTCTGCATTTGTTTCTCGAAAGAAAACTACACCTTGCCATTGTGGTGGATGAATACGCCGGGACCATGGGGCTGGCGACACTTGAGAACATCCTCGAAGAATTGGTTGGCCAAATTCAGGACGAGTTCGACCAGGAAAAAGCCTTGCTGACGCGCACAGGGGAAAGCACCTGGGATGCGGATGGAGCTTTGCCATTGCACGATTTGGAGGAGCTCGTAGGTGAACCACTGCGCGAAGAAGGTGTGACCACTGTTAGTGGCTGGGTAACACATCGACTTGGAGGCTTTCCAAAAGTGGGCGACGTGGTGAGGGCAGGAGAGTATGAACTGCGCGTTGAAGAAATGGTCGATACGCGGGTTGGGCGCCTGCAATTGACCAAACGCGCTGAGCAAGTGACGAAAATGGAGTGATGGAACGATGCAGTATTGGGGTAATGGTTAACTTTGGGTCATCGCTCTTTGATTAATCAACTCCCCTCAGCAACGTGTCCTTTAAATCAAATACAGCATTGGCGTTCAGTTTGCTTTTTGCCGTGTTTCTTTGGGGCGCGAGCAATACGGGCACGAAATACATCGTCGCAAGCTGGCCGCCGATTTGGACAGGCGGCTCGCGGTTCCTATCCGCAGGATTGATATTGTTGCTGCTTTTGCGGTTCACAAGGTTGCTGGGTGAAAGTAGCATTTTGAATTCAGCAACCAGCCGGCGTCTTTGGTATCGAGGAGGCCTGAGCCTGGCAGCTTATATCATTGCGTTCAATTGGGCCTTGCGGTTCACCTCAGTTTCACATGTGGCCCTGTATCTGGGCTGTGCGCCGATTTGGGCATTGCTGTGGGAAGGACCGCCCGCGAGGAATTGGAGCAGCTTGCGACGGTACGGGGCTGCCACACTTGCTTTAGGAGGATTGGTGGTATTATTTCAACCTGCATTGAAGCAGGGCAGCGGCGGCACATGGATCGGTGAATTACTCGGGCTCGCAGCCAGTCTGCTTTGGACAGTTTACGGGCGGGAATGCCGCCGATTAGCCGAACAACTTTCTGGCGTTGAAATCACCGCCCATACCATGTGCCGAGCGGGCCTGTTACTCTTATGCTTGTCGACTATAGAGCTTGCCAAAACGCGGCTTGTTTTCCGGACGGACCTGGTGTGGACGCAGGTCTATTGCATTATCGGCGGTGGTGTCATTACCTTTTGGATTTGGAACAACGCTTTGCGTCGATGGCCCACAAGCCAGGTGTTGTTGTTTAATAACCTTATTCCGCTAAGCACCATGAGTTGGTCCTGGGCTTGTCTTGGTGAGCCAGTGACTCCGACATTCTGGTTTGCGATGGTGTTGGTTTTTGCCGGGGTGTTGTTTGGGCAGATAAAGTTGAGAGAAGGTTGCGGTCTTCGAGATAAGCGGATTTAGCTGAATCTTCGTGGCTGGCTTGAACACCCCGACCTGAACTTCACTCAATCCAAGTTGAGGGAGCTTTGTTTTTGTGCTCAGCCACCAAGACTTCGTACGCTGCTATGATGTTTTTCGCTTTCTCCTCAGCCGCTTGTGCGGCTTGTTCAGATTTTCCGGTGAACACATCGGGGTGCCATTTTTTCATGCTCTTTCGGTATGCTGCCCTGATTTCGTCCAGGGAGGCCGAGGAGCTAATTCCAAGCAAATCATACAACGGTCCAACGGCCGAGCCGACGATAGGTGACTCGTCTCGTGGTGGTTTAGCGGAGGTAACAAAACCCTTTAGCAACACGCCCAGCTGCTCGCGCAAGTCGGGATGAAGAACGATCCTTGCAGGATCCTTGCGGACAAGGAGGACAGTTCCCAATTCAGTTAGTTGCGAAAGAACTGAATCATCACCTGGTGATCCCGCGTGCAGGTCACTGGCGGAGACCGGCGTGTTCGCGCGGACGAGTATCTCGACCGAATGCGCACACGCCTCAATGTTTGTTCTGCTCAGTCGATAAATACTTTGAATCGAGCGAAATGCGGCTTCCATTAACCGGGGGCCAATGAGAAGAAGATCCGACATTACTTTAGCGGACGCATCAATGTTCACTAAAAGGGAAACCAACGAACCGAATAATCCTGCCATCCATAGGTCCGACCACTGAGAGCGGCTCACTGAATATTGTGACCAATAATCACGCCCCACAAACGCGTTTTCGAAAAACAAAAGCCCGATAATACACGAACAGATCAGCAACAAAAGGGTGTGGGATAGGTGTAGGCGCTTGCCAAAGAACAATTCCGAAATGGACGAAATGCCCATGTTGTAGCCCGCCCAAATCACCGCGTAAGCAAAGAAAAAAGTTCCAATTAGAACCACGATACCCAACACGAGAAAAATCACAGCGGATAAAATCCGGATGGCCACCAGGGTTGCTCTCCTTTTCTTTAGCCACCGGTGAATCGACAGTTCCGGCAACGACAAAGCTCGGTCAGTCTGCGTCATCAGCCTGCAACTTATAAAGCATTTCTAAAAATTCCAGATGATAGTCGGTATTAGAGCATGTTGTCGCTGGCCTTAGCGGTTTGAATGTTTTCGTATTTGGTCCATGTCGACTTTGTCTCAAGTGAAGGTAGATTGAGCGTTGACGGAGTTTCTTCCCTCCAAATACGCTGCAAGCAAACAAACACGCAAACTCGTTAACCGACTCCTGCGGGATTAAGAATCGTGAAAGCCCTCCGAATGGTCCAACCAGGCCAACCTCTGATAATGGAAGAAGTCTCTCTCCCGCAACCCGGTCCAAATGACGTGAGGGTTCGGGTGAAGGCGGCCGGTATTTGCCACTCCGACGCCCATTACCGGGCCGGGCACTCCCCGGTAAACCCGTTACCGCTGACATTGGGTCACGAGGTGGCGGGAGTGGTGGATACAATCGGTAATGACGTTTCGAATGTCCAGCCGGGTGACCGAGTGTGCATTCATTACCTGGCTACTTGCGGCACGTGTGATTATTGCCGGCAAGGAAACGAGCAGTTTTGCGGAAAGGGCGCCATGATGGGAAAGCATCGTGACGGCGGTTATGCTGAGTACGTCGTGATGCCGGCCAAAAGTATTTTGCACCTGCCGGAGGAGGTCCCGTTCGCGCAAGGAGCGATTCTGATGTGTTCAGCGGCGACGTCTTTCCATGCTCTGAGAAAAGCGCGGCTTAAACGCGGTGAGTCCGTGGCGGTTTTCGGCATCGGGGGGCTCGGCTCATCAGCCATTCAGTTGGCCCAAGCGCTCGGAGCGAGCGAAATCTTTGCCGTGGACATCCAACCCGCGAAGCTGGACTTGGCTCGAAAATTCGGGGCGATCCCCTTGAACGCGAAGGAATGTGACCCTGTAGAAGAGATTGGACGACTGACCGGCGGACGCGGCGTCGCGGTCTCCTTGGAATTGATAGGGCTACCGGTGACTATGCAGCAAGCCGTGCGTTGCCTTGCGATTCAGGGCCGCGCGGCGCTCGCTGGTATTACCGAGCGAGCCTTCGAAGTCTCTCCTTATTCTGAGCTTATCAATAAGGAGGCAGAAGTAATCGGCGTATCGGATCATTTGGCGCACGAACTTCCAGAACTACTGGAACTCGTGCGCGAAAAGAGCCTGGATCTGACTTCGTTAGTGACCCGCAGGCTGCCGCTGCAGGCGGAGACAGTCAACGCGGCATTGGACCAATTGGAGCAGTTCGGCGGCGAGATCCGAACGGTAATTGAACCGTGAGGTTGCCCGGAATCGATAAAACCGTCGTTGCGAATGATTACAGAAAAAAGGAGTATCCCCACGGCACGTTGAAAGAAAGCGGATGGGAGCATCACCTTCAGTAACACCGATGACGCGTACTCGAAATGCGATGAGTCCTTCTACCATTTGTATTTAATGCGCCGCAGTGTTATTTCCTCCCTTGTCCAAAGGTGATTCTTCAATTTTTTTGGCGAGAGTTAATAGCTGGGTGAATGCAAGAGGAAATGATGCTTTGAACGCTCCCCACGTGTTGCCTCACGGGAAAATGTTACCCAGTGAGCGGTCTTTGAGGGGGTCGTTGCCTCATGATAAATGTTACCGGTTTATTGATTAAATCTGGAAAGGAGAAAGCTCCTGGAGACCACCAGAACGCGGGCTGTAAACAAAATTATCTCTGAAAAGTGGTGTCGAGGTATCGCTCAGAATTCGGCGTGTGCCTGAAGGAGTGTCGGGCCAGAGCACTTTTGCTGTCGGCTCCTGCTTATTGAGTTTAAACATCAGGCCGCTAACCAGCAGTCGATCTCCATGAACGACTGGAGTCGATACGGCAGAAAATCCGGGACTTCCGCCGGATACAGTCGGTTCGCGCCAGTAAACATCAACCTTCCATTTTAGGGTCGGTCCACCGGCCGGGAATGACGAAAGAATACCCGATTCAGTCCAGACGCCGTCGCGCTGGGGCCGCGCCACTGAGGCCAATCAGAAGCGATAATCGTTCCCTGAATCAGCAGAGGTAACAGCCATGAAATTTTTCTCATAGGAGAAAGCAAAAGCAATATTTTGAAATTAGAAAGCGGAAAGAACCCAAATTTCAGCTTTCAGAATTCAGCTTTGCTTCTGAAGTCAGTCTATTGTTTTATCTCTCAACACGTGGTACGCTGTGAAGGTAGCCCCGCTCAAGTTATGAAGACGAGTTTTTTGAGAACACTTCTTTTTGCCATTCTGGTTGCAGGTTTCTCCTGCGTGATTCTGGCTCAGGGTTCTCTCGAGCCGTCTGTTACTATTTACGCCACCGATGCGAATGCCAGCGAAGCGGGGTTGGATCCCGGCACCTTCACGGTCAGGCGGGCCGGGCCCACGAATTTCACGGCGATCGTCTTCTACAATTTGAGCGGCACCGCTTCCAACGGCGTCGATTATGAGCAATTGGGCGGCTCGGTGCGAATACCGGCCGGAGAACTCTCCGCGTCTTTCACCGTCAAGCCGATTAAGGACACCCTGATTGAGGGCGATGAAACGGTCGTTGCCGAGATTATTCCCTCGCCACTGGACTGCGTGACTTGCGGTTACACCATCGGCGTGCCCAGCAACGCGGTCGTCGTCATTGCCGACAACGAAAAAAAGACCAATCACCCGCCCTTCGTGCGCCTAAATTCGCCACAGGAAGGCCAGGTCTTCACTGCACCGGCGACAATCGATCTGCGAGCTTACGCCCAGGACGACGAGGATAGCTTCAATCTTCAGGTCGAATTCTTCGAGGGCACGAACAGCCTTGGGTTCGGTATGTTCGTTCCGACTCTCTGCCCGTCGCCCTATTGTCCGTTCTTTGCGCTCACCTGGTCCAACGTGCCACCCGGCGACTATGTCCTCACGGCCAGGGCTACGGACAGCCAGGGCTCAAGTTCAGATTCCACGCCCGTCCACATCTACGTTCGTGACGGCACTGGCTCGAACTCGCCTCCGACCGTGCGGATGGTCCGTCCGGCCAATGGCGACATGTTCACTGCGCCGACGAATATTCAACTCATGGCCGTCGCTCAAGACCGAGAGGAAGGCTATTTTGTCGCGGTGGAATTCTTCGAAGGCACAAACAGCTTGGGTTTCGGCGCTTTCAACCCGACCAAGTGCGCCACCGATTGCCCCAATTACATTCTGATCTGGTCCAATGTGCCGCCAGGCAATTACGTGTTGAGCGCGAAAGCCACCGATAGCCAGGGTGCCATTGGCCGGTCAGGTCTTGTCCGAATCAGCGTAACCGGCACTAACCTTCCGCCTGGAACTAACCCGCCAATCGTAACGATTATTGCCACCGATCCAATCGCCGTCGAAGGCCCCTTCTGTCTGAGCAACTGGTGGTGGACCACTTCCTGGAACGGCAGCGATTGGAACATAACTCCCGCAAGTGGCGACCCGAACTCATCCGCATGGCAGACGAACAATTGTGCAGGGACGAACACCGCGACTTTTGTGGTGCGCCGGATCGGTCCGACCAATTCGGCATTGACGGTCTATTATGCGATTGGTGGCACTGCTTCAAACGGGTTGGACTACGTCACCTTGCCAGGAAACGTCACCATTGCGGCTGGTCGTCGCTCTGCTCGCATTGAAGTGGTTCCGGTCGATGATTCGATATCAGAACGCCTCGAGACGGTCGTGCTTGGCTTGGAGTCAGATCCCAACATGACCAATGGAACCCCTGCCTATGTCACCGGCTTCCCGAGTCGAGCCGCCGCCATCATCATCGATAAAGACCAACCGCGCCCTGCCTGCGCGCGATTGCCTGACGGCATATTTCATCTCTGCCGTCCCGCGACGAATGGTTACAGCTTCACCGTGCGCTGCTCGCTGGACTTGACGAATTGGACCGTGCTCTGCACCAACGCGGTGACCGACGGCGCCGTTCATTTTCTTGATAGCGACGCGGCTAATTTCAACACCCGTTTTTATCAAGTGCTGCCCGAGCCAGGCTACTCTTTAGAGGAATAGCTCATGAAAGCGGGATGAGCGGAAGGTGTAATGTAAACCATCCAGCGCAACGAGCGCTACCAGAGTCATACCCACCGGCTGATGAGCCTAAGCGGAAGAAGCAGAGCCCGCCCACCTTCAAAGTCGGAATAGCATTCTTCGATCAAGGAAGCCTATTATTTTTCTAGCGAGCGTCATGGCGGAGCGGCGGAAGGAGGCTTAATAGGGCGACAGGTTTTGTGAGTGGAACCTTTGATCAAGAAGATCTACCCAATTTTCTGGCGATGCCGAATGTCAGTGCCCCAGCAACCAACAAAGCGGCGAACGCTGGCTCGGGGACAGAAATAGACAGGTTATCCAGTGACCAGCCCAAGGTGGGGATTTCAACCCGACTCAAATCGGAAAACTCACGGCCGAAATAGAATGTTTGGAAATCAGCCAGGGGACCCGTGCCGTCGATGATTCCATCAGTTTCAAAATCTTCGGAGACAGTGGTACCATCTTGTCGATAACCAATAAAATGCACGGTGACAGGCTCCTGAAAAACCGTGCTGTATTCGGCTAAATCCACAGAAGCAAGATCAAAGGTTGAGCCATTAGTCAAACTGAACATCAATGATGAACCAAAAGCGGCTCTTACATATGCAGTTCCGTCCTGTGGATCGCTGGGATAGCCAGCGCCGACACGTGAAAAATCGCGTTGCGGCGGCACTGCACGAAAATACACGCCGGACTCATAATAGTTCGTGACAGAGTACGACGCGCCCGGGGGGATGATGGGCGGCCCGTCGAAAGTGATCGAAAGTGTTCCCTGCCCGTAAGAACTAGTTGAGGTGCAGAGGCACGCAAACAATAAGGCCGCGGGTCTCGTTTTCATGGTAAAGCTAGTTTCCCTGCTTATTTCCTCGGGTGTCTTGTCATTCCTTATTCCCGCCACGCTCCTCGTTCCCGGTCACCGTTCCCGTCACCACCAGGTAAAGTTAATGTCGGGCGGTTGGTTCCAGAAGTTTGGGTCTGTGACGATGGTCGCCGCTGGAAACTTGGAGTTAGCGACATAACCGTCTCCAAACAGCATGACCTCTATACGCTTGCCCTTGAAATTATGCCAGAGATTCTGCCGATCGGTGGTCGTACGGTTCGAGTGCCAGACCCAATCGCCCTGCAAAATTTTCGTTGTCGGACGAATCACGATTTCCGCCTCCTAGATCGGCCTGCCGCCCGGTGCGTCGGTAACTTTTTTCGTCCGCGAATAGTCTATTGCCCACTCGCCAAGATAACTGTTGCCCCAACCTTCCCACGCCGACCGATATTTTTGACCGAATACCTCGTCTGCGAGCGAGTCGCCGTGATCAGCTGGACAATGAAATACCTGGGCCGACCCCGTGAAGCGATTCAGTGGCCGGTTGGTTTCCGCTGTCCGGGAACCATAGCTGGGGATGTCGGGATAATTAGTTGCCTGCTGGCCGCCGAAGTCCGCCCATCCGCTGTGGACCGGGAAAACTCCCCGGTTGTCATCGACATAAAGCTTGTAAGCAATAGCGATCTGCTTCTGATTGTTTACGCATGCCGTTCGAACGGCCTGAGATTTGGCCCGCCCCAACGCCGGCAACAGCATAGCGGCCAAAATCGCGATGATGGCAATAACCACCAGGAGTTCAATCAGCGTGAACCCCACTGACATGGCGCGATTCAGGGAAAGTTGCTTCGCGCTGGTGATCATGTGGACAAGGCTGCTCCCGACCGTTTTCACCGTCAACTAGCGATTTACGGGCACGCCGTCCACCCACAGGATTTACCACGGTTTATTACTTTACCGCCAGCGCTGGCGTATCGCGCCTTTCGATATTCCCATTAACAACGTTTTCAACGTCGGGCAGAATATTCCAAAACTCAACTGCCTGCGTCTGCTTCACTAGCCCATTGTAATGTCGCTGGAGGACGTTGGGACTAATGCCAGCCCAACTGGCGGTTCTGCCTTCATGCTGGAAATAGGCCAGGTGATGCGAGATCGCCGTATGGCGCATGATGTCCTGGGTCCACGGCTTCAAGTTCGGCTTCTTATCCGACTTCGTTCCCCAGCCGGCAGCCGCCTTAACGGCATCAAAATCCTTTCGCCAATTCACACCCCTGATTGGCGTCTTCTTCACCGCGTGAGGCATAAGCCAGGCGAGCAGGTTGGGCGGGAGCATTTGTTCCTTGCCTTGCTTGTCCTTTTGGGTGAGGCAAGCCATGTCTACGATCCGGCGCTGTCGCATCTTTGCGATTTTCGCACCAATCGTTATCGTGCCCGCTTTAAGGTCAATGTTGTCCCATGTGATACGGGCCAGCTCAGTTGGCCGGATGCCCGCGAACAGCCCGAGCGCGATGTAGGGCAGGGTGGCGCCCTCCTTGAAAGCCGCCGCCTTTTCAATCAGGTTTCGAGCCTGAGCGACCGAGAGGGTTTCCGGTTCATCCCGCTCGGTCTTCACCGGTTTGATGGTCAGCATCGGGTTTGCGGCGCAGAATTTGTGCGCCGTGGCCCAGGTAAAGAACGAGGATAACGCCCGCCGGACATTGTCACTCGTCACGGCGCCTCGGCCGTCCGCGAAAACGATGTCCTTCAAATGCTCTGGTATAATGTCGCTTACCAGCTTGTCAGGGTGACCCTTGGACAGAAAACCGACTCGCACTTCCAAATTGCGGATGCTATCCTCCCTCAAATTGTTCAGCTTCTTTTCCGCGATGAACTTGTCATAAGCCGCCTTCATCGTGATCTTGTTTACCGGGTCGCGGTAGTTTTTCAAATAGTACCGGACAGCGGCGAGCGGGGAACGGCCACCCATCATCTCAAAGATAAGTTCAGCTTCCCGGATTTGGTCTTCATTCAGCCGGGTGGGGCGACGGACCACCGACGTGACGACGTTGGCAATCTCATTCAACAATTCATCCCTTTTCGCCAGCGCTTCCGCTTCGGTTTTAAAGTTTTCACGTAGTTGCTTTCCGCGGTACATCCCGCTTACGCGCCAGGCATGGCTACCGCCCGCATTGGTGTACGGGATCACATAAATAGGGCCCCGGCTGCGTTTGTTTTTTCCTCTCTTTGAAGCATTTGTTCTCACGCCAAGATCCTAGCAACTATTCTAGCAACTGACATAGTATATTTACAATATATTGATTTATCAGGTGAAACACGGTGTGAAAGACTCGCTTATGAGTCCTCTGCTCCACTCGTGAGCTACTCTGGCATTCGCGACAGATCGTTTCACGGACAACAGGCCTGGTATCAAATGAAATGATGAAGTTGCAAAAAGCAAATGTCGGCATTATGGTGGAAACACGGGTTTTTCGCGGGCGAATCTGTAATCGTAAGATGTAGGACTGAGCGGTTATGTTACATATATGGCTGATTCCCGCATTGATCGTGCTGGCATTGGTGGTTTCTCTTTTCTATCTCGCGATCCGAAGGCGTGGGGGCAGCGGTATGCGCGCCGAGGGCCGGACTGTTCACGATGTGCCTGTGGAGGATGAGAACTTGCCGCCGAGCTGAGTCCTCGAAGTCTTGTTTAGTTTCTAATGCAGTTCGAATTCTCGATTAGGACCGACGGATAAAGGGAGAAGACCACGCACCGTGTTTCATGGTCCAATGCGGGACTATTTAATGTGAAAACCTGCTCTGTCGAGTTTTGACCGAAGAGCGACAATGTGGCTGGCATCACGCGTTTCCACGACGCAATGAACTGTTACGGTGCTAATGTCTTCCTCGGCAAAAGCGCGGTCGTGAGCAATATCGATAATCGAAGCTCCTTCCTCGGCTATTAGACCCGCGAAGCGAGCCAACCCACCTGGCCGGTCGCTAATCGTTGCAGTGAAACGGCACAGTCTGCCGTCGGATGCCAGGCCTCGCTCGATGACGCGCCCGAGCGTATTCATATCGATATTTCCACCGCATAAAGGCAGTACAACTTTCTTTCCGGCCAATTCTGGAACAAGGCCGGCTAAACACGCTGCCAAGGGTGTCGCGCCTGCGCCTTCCACAACTGCCTTTTCGAGCTCCATCAACCGTAAAATCGCCAACGCGATATCGCGTTCACGCACCATTACGACACGTTCAATAAGAGATCGCGCAATGGAAAAGGCGTTCACACCGATTTTTGGGACGCTCAAACCGTCAGCCAGCGTTGGTTTCATTTGAAAATCAACGGGCTCCCCAGCTTGAAGAGCCGCACTAAAGCTCGCCGCGTTCTGCGGTTCAACCCCAATAATGATTGTCTCTGGCTTGAGCTTTTTTAGAGCCACAGCGACTCCTGCAATTAAGCCGCCACCTCCTATGGGCACAATCACTGCGTCAAGGTTCGACACTTGCTCGGCGATCTCGAGGCCGATTGTTCCCTGGCCGGCAATAATCGCCGGATCATCGAACCCGTTGATGTAGGTAAGTTTTTCGTCGGCGCAAACTTTTTCGGCTTTCTCGCGAGATTCCTGAATGTCATTGCCCTCGAGCAAAACGCGCGCACCCAGCCGGCGGCAATTTACTACTTTAGTCAAAGGCGCGATGCGCGGCATGACGACGGTGGCGGGAATGCCGAGCAAGTGGGCATGATAAGCGAGTCCCAGCGCATGGTTTCCGGCCGAAGCGGCGATGACTCCTTTCTCTCGCTTTTGACCGGAAAGAAGCATGAGAGCGTTGCGTGCGCCGCGTTCCTTGAAACTCCCGGTTCGCTGCAAGTACTCGAGCTTGCGATAGATCTGCATACCGGTGGCTTCAGAGAGCGGAATCGAATGAGGGCAGGGGGATTCCACCACAGAACCCGCAATCCGTTTTGCCGCCTCCTGAATGTGTTGAAATAAAACAGGCATTCAACAATCACTCTTCCCCATCATAAAAGTCCGATGCTTCTGAGCGCAGGACTTTGCGTTCGGGTGAACGGACAGCCCATTTGTTGCTATCGGGATAGTGCGTGGATTCGCCCATGGGATTGTCCGCTACCACGTAAAGAACCAGATCCTCTTTGCTATTATTAATCAATTGGTGTGGCTCTCCCGGTTTGAAGAGAAAGGCGTCTCCCGGTATGATCGGCGTGGTTCCGTCTTTGTGACGAACGCTGCCATGGCCGGAGATCACGTGGTAAAATTCCCATTGCACACTATGGGAATGGTACGGGTAGGGAATGTTGCCCGGAGCGAGTCGAACAATTTCGACATCGAAAGGGTGGCGCTCGTTGAGGTCTGTGGAGTCAGGCTTTCGCCCCAATGCCTCGGACACTTCTTTGCCTGCGCCGACAAATTTGCCTTTGGGTGATACCCAGCCTGATTCTTCAAGCTCGTTTGTATTAATCTTTTTCATGCGCGTCAGTGCTATGTAATTCAATTTTTCGTTTTCGGCAAAGGTTCACTGCGAAGTCCAGGGTGTTACCACGGATAAGACCGGAGAACACGGATAGACAGAAAAAATGAAAGTTTCATTCCAAAAGTTTCATGCGGATTTGCGGATAAGCTGGATAACTGGCGAATTTCTCTTCCGTCTATCCGTGTTCTCCCGGTTTTATCCGTGGTAAAGTCTCCTGTCTTCGTTTTTTGTTTGGTTAGTGTTAATGGAAACTTGTATCGCGCGCGATTTAGAATGTACATTCGCCTCACTGTCTCAGAGATAAAACTTGCAATAAGGCGCGCCGAATCTTGAAGCATGAAAAACATCACCTGCTTTTTACTTCTTTTGATCGGGCTTGTTTCCCCGTTTTTATCGTCTGCGGCGACAGTTCTCGAGGATTACCAGTTGGAATCGCCGGATGGAAGAATCAAAGTTTCAATCAAGTTTCCAGGTCCGGATTCGGTCGAGAGACCGCATTGGTCGGCGAGATTCCTCGGAATGCAGGTTCTGACTAATTGCAGTTTGGGATTGCAAATTGCCAACGAAGGAGAACTCATCAAAGGCGTCCGGCTTCAGCGCGAGCGGAGGCGCTCCGTCAGTAAACGCATTCCTGTGCTGTTTGGCAAAGCAGCCTACGCCAGCGACCATTTTAACGAAATGCGATTTCAACTCGAATCCCTTAGTCATAGGAAAGTGGATGTAATATTTCGCTGTTACAATGATGCCATAGCTTTGCGGTATGAATTACCCCAAAACAAAGCCGGTCTTGTTACGATAACTGATGAAACCACTTCCTTCGGCGTGTCTGGCGACCCGACTGCCTACGTGCAATATTTGGAAAACTACACTACTTCGCACGAACACAATGTGGTCCCAACTCCTGTCGGCGGGATCACCAATGGTGTATTGTTGGATCTTCCTCTAACTCTTTCGTGGTCGAGTGGCGCTGTCGCAGCGATCACCGAAGCGTCGCTCCGTCATTATGCGGGAATGTCCTTGAAGCGTTCTAAAACGGAGGGATCACCAGTCCAACTGGTTTGTGATCTTACGCCAACGCCGGATGGAACAAAAGTTGTCCGGCCAGTACCGCTTTTGACTCCATGGCGGGTTGTGCTGCTGGGGGAGCGGCCCGGAACGTTGCTCGAATCACAGACACTCTATTGCCTCAATGCTCCTTCCCTGATTGGTAATGTTTCCTGGATAAAACCTGGGAAGATTACTTTCTCGTGGTGGAACGGCGATGTATATGACGGCAAACGCGGAGCGCCGATCCTTTCATTGGAAACTGCGAAAAAGTATATTGATTTCTGTGCGCGCAACGGCATTCCCACTCACTCGCTTACTTCGGACGAAACCGTCACTCCTTGGTACTACCAATCCAAACCAGGAACTGATCCTGGACCGGATACGGACGTCACTCGTCCACGAGCGGAATTCGATTTGGCGTCGATTCGGCAGTATGCCAAATCCAAAAACGTCCGCCTTTGGACGTGGGTGCACCAGGGAGCTTTACGCGGCAGGGTGGAACAGGCTTTCGCAGCTTTTGAAAAACTTGGTTGGAGTGGAATGATGGTGGACTTCTTCGATCATGACGATCAGGAATCGATCGAGTTTGCCGAACAGATTTTGCAGGCTGCTGCGCGCCACCATATCCTGATTCATTTTCACGGCGTTTGGAAACCGACAGGGTGGCAACGCTCGTATCCCAATCTCATGAACCATGAAGGTGCGTTGAATCTCGAATATTTGAAATGGAGCGATCTCTGCACGCCCGAGCACAATCTTATGATGGCTTTTACGCGACTGATCGCGGGGCCGATGGATTACCATCTTGGCGGATTCAGAGCTGTGCCGCGTGGAGAGTTCAAACCACGTAATATCGCACCCTACGTCCTGGGAACGCGGTGTCATCACCTGGCCATGTATGTTTGCTATGATAATCCCAATCCAATGATCGCGGATTATCCTACTGCCTATGAAGGCCAACCCGGATTTGACTTTCTCAAGATAGTTCCGACGTGGTGGGACGAGACACGGGTGCTCAATGGAGAAATCGGGAAGCTGCTGGTCACCGCGCGTCGCAAGGGAACGACATGGTACGTCGGGGGGATGTCCGCGGGCAACGGTAGGAATTTAGAGTTGCCGCTTTCGTTCCTCCCTCGAGGAAAGTTTGTTTCAAATATCTGGAAAGATGCGCTGGATGTAGAAACGGATCCCAACCATCTCATAGCCGAAGCATCCGAGGTTTCATCCCAGGACACTCTCAAGTTGCGCATTGCTGGAGACGGTGGGTTTGTAATTAAGATCACGCCAGTGCCGTAGTGATTTGCGCTTTTTATGGTTCGCGTTCCTTACCCAAAGGCAATCCCTTGAGCCAACGGCAACTCTTTCGAATAGTTAACTGTCACCGTTTGGCGGCGCATATAATTCTTCCAAGCATCGCTGCCGCTCTCGCGGCCTCCGCCTGTCTCTTTTTCGCCACCGAATGCGCCTCCAATTTCTGCCCCGCTAGTGCCGATGTTCACGTTGGCAATCCCGCAGTCGCTTCCGACGGAGGACAGAAACAACTCCGCTTCCCGCAAATCATTCGTGAAAATGGCTGAACTAAGTCCCTGGGGCACTTCATTGTGCCAGGCAATGGCTTCTTCCAGCGTGCGGTAAGGGATCAAGTAAAGAATTGGCGCGAAAGTTTCCTGGTGGACAATTTTGAAATCGTGCCGTGCGGTAACGAGGCAAGGTCGCACGTAACATCCACCCGGATAATTTCGTCCCAAGAGCGGCTCGCCACCGTAAAGTAATTGACCGCCTTCCTTGCGCGCTTGCGCCAGGGCTTGCTGCATCGCTCGAAGGGCGCTTCGGCTGATTAGCGGCCCCATTAAGGTAGATGGTTTAAGGGGATTTCCAATGGGCACCTGCCGATAGGCGGTAATCAACCGGTTTGTCAAATCGGTTTGTATGGACTCATGCACCAGCACACGGCGCGTCGTGGTGCAGCGTTGGCCTGCAGTTCCTACCGCCCCAAATAGAATGGCGCGAGTCGCGAGCCCAAGGTCTGCGGCAGGAGAGACAATAATTCCGTTATTTCCACCTAACTCGAGCAGTACTCGCCCCAACCTGCGAGTTACCATCTCACCCACGTGCCGTCCCATCCGCGTTGAGCCAGTGGCCGAGATGAGGCTCATGCGCGAATCCGCAATCATCCGTTCTCCAATGGTTGAAGTATTTCCGATTACCAGACTGAAAATCGCAGGATCAATATGATTGGCCCGGCAAACCTGCTCGGCAATTTTGATAGTGGCAATGGCAGTCATCGGCGTTTGGCTGGAAGGTTTCCATATTGTGGCGTCGCCGCAAACCGCGGCCAGAGTGCTGTTCCAGGCCCAAACTGCCACCGGAAAATTGAAGGCTGTAATGATGCCAACGTTCCCAAGCGGATGCCATTGTTCGAACATTCGATGCTGAGGTCGCTCGGAAGCGATGGTCAGCCCGTACAGTTGTCGAGAAAGGCCGACGGCGAAGTCGCATATGTCAATCATCTCCTGCACTTCGCCCTCTCCTTCAGCAAGGATTTTACCAGTTTCCAAAGTCACCAATCGGCCGAGATCACGTTTGGCTTTGCGCAAGGCATTGCCAAATTGTCGAACGATCTCTCCTCGCCTGGGAGGGGGCAACAGTTGCCATTCGGCAAAGGCGTTGCTGGCGGCTCGAACCGTTCTCTCATACTGTTCGGTTGTCGCCGTTCGCACTGTGCCGATCCACTTGCCATCTATAGGAGATACGCATCGAAGCAATGGGCCATTCCCAAGCCACTGACCACAAAAAGTCCCAGGATTTTCGACTTTCAAATCGAGCTTTCTCAGGATGGGCAAAGCGTGAGAAGGAACACGTTGCCTAATAGAATTACTCATAGTTCGGCTTGTTCACTCCTGCGTTCATCGAAGACGCTTGCACTGTTTGTCCATGATTCGGATGGCCTCGTGAATCACGTCCTCTGTAATGTCGAGTACGGGTCGAAGACGGATCGATCTGTCTCCGCAGCGCAATACTAACAGGCCAAGCTCGAAAGTACCTTTCCAAAAGGCATCGCGCCTTTGGGTATCGGGCAGATCGAAAGCAAGCATCAGACCTCGTCCGCGAACGGCACTAAGGACTTCATGAACTTCCGCCAATTGTTCCAGTTCCTTGAGGAAGAGCTCACCTTTGCTCGCGGCATTCTGGATCAGCTTTTCCGATTCAATGATGTTTAAAAAGTGAGTGGCACGAACGGCATCCGTATAGTTGCCACCCCAGGTCGAGCTAATGCGGCTGGGCAATCGAAAAACATTTTCTCTCGCTTCATCAAGCTTTGGTCCTGCCATGACGCCGCATACTTGAGCTTTTTTGCCAAATGCCAATAAATCAGGAAGCACGCCGAAATGCTCGCAACACCAATTGCGGCCAGTCAGACCCATGCCGGTTTGCACCTCATCAAAGATGAGCAGGAGTTCATTCTGATCGCAGATTTGCCTCAGTTCTTTTAGGAATTCAGCTCGAAAATGGTTATCACCTCCTTCTCCCTGGATGGGCTCAATAATAATTGCCGCAATGTGATCGCGTCTTTGTTCCAGCACTTCGTTGATCAGGCGAATGGCAAAATTCTCCTTTTCGACAACCGCGGAGGTTCGTTGATCAGGCAGCAGAGAAAAATTGAGGCTTGGGGAAATGATTCGAGGCCACGGAAATTTTGGAAACAAAGCCGTTTTGCGAGGATCGGTGTTGGTCAGGCTCAAGGTGTAGCCAGTCCGGCCATGGAATGCGTGTTCGAAGTGGATGATTTCAGTGCCGTATTCGCCTCGACCTTTTTCAAGATTCTTGCGCACTTTCCAATCCATCGCGGCTTTTAGGGCGTTTTCGACCGCCATCCCGCCACCTTCAATGAAGAAAAAGCGCTCCAGGGGTGGCAACCCCATCACGCGGCCGAAAGTTTTAACGAAAAGCGCGAATTGAACTGTGTAAACATCTGAGTTGGCCACTTTAACTTTGGCCGCTGCCAATAGATCCGACTGAACCTCCGGAAGGTCAAAATGAGGATGATTAAAACCGATGGGTTGCGAGGCATAAAAGCTGTAGAGATCGATCAACTCCCGTCCGGTTGACGCGTCTACAAATTTCGAACCGCGACTCTTTGCCGGATCAAAAACCAACTTAAAACCATCAAGCAGCAGATGTTTTTCCAGTTCTCCTACGACTTCACGGGGCGCCACAAAGTCTGGCTGTTTGCTGGCCGCATTCGCGCTCTGTGTTTTGGATGAAATCGTTGTCGGCATAATTCCAGGTGCAGTATCGCACCGATGTATTAAAACTAACCTTCGAACATCGTTTGTCCAAGGGAATGGGCAACGATCGTTTCAGGCGAAGCCAGACCCCGGGAGCGCCGACATCCCTGTCGGCACTTTTAACGAAGAATTCCGGTCAACACGCCGGCAGGGATGCCGGCGCTCCCGGGACGCTTGCGGGACGCTCTTGACGATTTTTTTTCTGGCGTTCCGACCTCGTTTAGCTTCAGGCTGTTTGGTATGGCATTTCGTATTCTTTGCGTGGCATTGCTTTGCTCTTTTACAACACATGGGGCGGAATTGCGGGTTGGCATCATCGGTTGTGATACATCACATGTGCCAGAATTCACTGAGATCCTAAATAACCCTCAGGCAAAAGCGCATGTTTCGGGAGCGAAGGTGGTCGCTGCATTCAAGGGTGGCAGCAAGGATATCGAATCCAGTTGGTCCCGAGTGGAACGGTACACAAAAACTCTAACAGAGAAACACGGTGTGCGGATATACGACACGATAGAAGAAATGTGTCAGAACGTTGATGCTGTGCTGCTCGAAAGTGTGGATGGACGCCCGCATCTTGAGCAAGCGAAGCCCGTGATCACAGCTAAAAAGCCTTTGTACATTGATAAGCCCATGGCGGGGTCGCTTCACGACGTCATAGAAATTTTTCGGCTCGCCAAAAAAGCCCGCGTTCCTGTTTTCAGCTCTTCCTCATTGCGCTATGGAAAGGACACTCAGGAAGCAGCGAAAGGCAGTTTGGGCAAGATTACCTATGCGGAAACTTCCAGCCCCTGCGAAATGGAACCTCATCATCCTGATCTTTTTTGGTATGGTGTTCATGGCGTGGAAGCCCTTTTCGCAGTAATGGGCACCGGGTGCGAAGCGGTTCAAAGAGGCAACACCGCTGAAGGAAAAATTGAGGTGATCGGAGTCTGGAGAGGCGGACGCAAAGGTGTTTACCGCGAGGATAAAGGATACCGTGGCTTGGCCAGAGGTGAAAAAGGAGAAGCGGCTGTAGGCTCGTTCGACGGTTACGCGCCTCTAGTAGTCGAAATCATTAAGTTCTTCCAGACGGGTGTTGCTCCTGTGTCTGCCCAGGAAACCATTGAAATATTCGCGTTCATGGAAGCAGCAGATGAAAGCAAAAGGCAAGGCGGTTTACCGGTTAAGATAAGAGACGTTTTGAAAAAGGCAGGACATTGAGCTGTGGGCAGGGCCGCGGGAACGCCCTCACCCCAACCCTCTCCCATCGGATGGGAGAGGGGGAAGGAATTGATCCCCCGTCGTTCTCCTCGTCGTCTGTCTCGTTGTCGTCTTCATCCTCGACCGGGTTCATGAATCGTGAGCAGGTCCGAAAGGAATGCGGCCACACACCGCTACTTTGATCCGAGCTTTAAAAAATTCTTCAAAATTTGCCGGCCGCTTTCCGTCAGGATACTTTCCGGGTGGAACTGCACTCCCCAAATGGGAAGTTGCTTGTGTTTCACACCCATAATCTCGCCTTCATCGGTTTCAGCGGTTATCTCGAGACACTCGGGAAGCGTCTCCCGTTGAATGACCAGTGAGTGATAGCGTGTTGCCGCAAATGGATTGGGCATCCCTTCGAACAGATCCTTGCCGTTATGCTTAATCAATGAGGTTTTGCCATGCATCATTCGATAATTCACCACGACTTGTCCGCCGAAGACATGACCGATGCACTGGTGGCCTAAGCAGACCCCTAAGGTCGGAATATGTGAACTAAAGGTGCGAATAATTTCATTGGAAAGTCCTGATTCCTTGGGTGAACACGGGCCGGGCGAAATCAAAATGCGTTCTGGATTGAGACCGCGTACCTGCTCGATCGAGATTTCATCGTTTCGCCGGATTTGCATCTCCACCTGCATCTCCCCGAGATACTGCACGAGGTTGTAGGTGAAAGAATCGTAATTATCTATGACCAGGACCACGCGGCCAATCTAACTCAATCACGTGCGCTTGCAATCACGCAGGTCATGCATCACGCATTCCGCCTCCCGCGTTTCCTCCGAGTTTTCCGCCTTCATTTTCCCACCTGGATAAAGCTCGTTTCAAGTCGCGCTCACTTGAAAGTGGATCAGTTCCCGGTTTCGCTCCGGACGATCTCGCCTCGCTTAGCACGCGCTGAAGCTCCCTCAGGTTCTCGTTCGCGTCCTCCCGCTCTCCCAACTTCCCCTTTTCCGCTCCCCCGCTCCCATGGACGATTCTTACTCGAACCACGCTCAGCCGGTCATAGACCCGTTTCAGCCCGACGATCGGCCACCAATCATACAGGAAAATTTCCAATGGCCGCCACATCGCCACCCAGCCCGCGATCATCAACCCTTCCTTCATCAATCTCGACCAGGCATTTTCGCCCAGGGCCTTGCCTACCAACTGTGCCAAGCCGAAAACGGACGCCAGGAACGCCAGCCCAATGGCAAGGCTGATCAGACCCCGCCGCACAAGCTCTCTGAGGTTCCTCTGCAGCACTCCCGACCGCCGCTCGAAGTGCACCCGAATGGCGCCCCCGACTGCGCCTTCCTCATCAGCCAAATCCGTTGCCTGATCCAGGTAAATCGAAAGGGCGCATGGAGATCTCAACGGCAGTTCCCGGGCGCTCTCCACAATATATTCCTCCGCGTCGGGGTCCAGGTCCCTTTCCCTGAATGGCGAGGGGTCCAACGAGTCGAAGAGTTGGCTTACCTCTCGCACATGTAACTCGATCGTCCCGCCGTGCGCACCGACGGGACTGTCCAGCCCCGCTCCATCCTGCGCATGCTCGCCCAATGAGGGAGTCACCTCAGTAGTCATGTAGAGCTGATTGGAATGTCACTCGGACTGACCACCTTCTGCTTTCGAATTTCGTTCGGATTTCGACATTCGCCCTTCGGCTTTTGTCCGCCGTCTCGGCTTAAACAGCTCCAGTTGTGGCTCTTTAAAGAAGCCATAGTTTTTGAAAATGCGTATGATTTGGAGCAGGTCGGACTTCTGAAAGTTTCGGCTTACATCCGTTTCATTCACCAAATCCGCCAGAATAGTTCGAAATGGGATCACCGCATCCACTCCTTTGGAGCGCAGCAAGCTAATCGTTTCAGATTCCGCCTGAGAGGAATGGGGCAGGGAAGGGACCACGAGAATTTTGAGCGGCGCACCGTCCGGACTAAATGCCTTTACGGCCCGTTGAAACACTTTAGGTTCCACAAATCGAAAGATCCCAGGAGTCCCCGTCAGCCGAGCCGTGCTGAAGGTATCAGTGTGCCAGCCTTTTACCACAACGACAGCGCGTTCCACGTGTGACAGATCGGACGAGCCCAGGACAAACGGCATCGGCTCGGATTTTGGTTGAGGGTGCGGATTGAGAACGAAGAAGTCAATATCGTCCCCCTCGCCATGCCGGGCCTGACCGGAGTATTTACGGTGTTGCCGCACCAGAAATTCATGCAGCTCAAAGTACTCTCGAACTATGGTTTCGCTGACCGCAGACATATGAATTACATGGGTGTGAGAGACTTCTCGATTAAGGTAGCGGGGACCTTGCAGCCGAATTCAACCTGACCGATACGGTGTGCGAGGACAAATTTGATCTCTCCTTGAGCTACTTTTTTATCGAGCCACATCGCCCGCAGCAGTTGTTGTCGTTGCGACTTGCCCAGCCGCACTTCTGTGGGCAAACCGCTTCGGGCAAATAGCGCGCGAATCCGTTCCGCGTCCTTCATGGGCAGTCCGGTGACCTTAACCGAAAGCCAGGCGGCAGCAATCTGGCCGATGGAAATCGCTTCCCCGTGCAGATATTTTCCGTAATGAGAGATGGCTTCAAGTGCATGCCCAATGGTATGCCCGAAATTCAGGATGGCTCGCAAGCCGCTCTCGGTCTCATCCTGCCCGACCACATCCGCCTTGATTTCACAACAGCGAGCAATAACGAACTCCAGAATCTTGGTTTCGCGAGCCAATATCCTGGGCAAATCCTTCTCGAGCTTTTCAAACAATGCTTCATCGTAGATGATCCCGTACTTGATCACCTCAGCCAGCCCAGCACGAAATTCTCGTTCGGGAAGGGTGCGCAAAGTTTCCAGATCGCACAGGACCAATCTTGGCTGATGGAAAGCTCCGACCAGGTTTTTGCCAGCCTTCAGATTCACTCCGACCTTGCCGCCAACTGAGCTGTCCACCTGCGCCAGCAGAGTCGTGGGAACCTGAATAAGACTTATCCCTCGCAAATAGCTCGCAGCGGCAAACCCTGCCAAATCGCCGACGACCCCGCCGCCGAGGGCGACAATGAATGACTTGCGCTCGAGGCGATGAGCGGCGAGTTGGTCGTAACACGATTCCAGGATCTTTACGCTCTTGGCTCGCTCTCCCGCCGGTATCACAATAAGTGACGGTTCGAAGCCGGCCTTTTTCAAAGCCTTTTCCACTACCGTTCCAAACTTCGGTTGAACATTGGTGTCTGAGATAATTGCGCAACGGCTCGCTACCCCTAATCTGGAGCATTCACGACCCAACGTTGTGAGCAGCCCGGAGCCGATCTTGATCTCATAACTGCGTCGGCCGAGCCGGACATTGACGATGCGCACGCGAGAAGAATAGGGATTCGGGTAGCAGTGTCAAAGTGGTTACTGAACTCGCGGGAGGAAGGGAGTGATGGAGTGGCGGAGTGATGCTAAAAGCCTCTGTAACAGTCGCGATGATCGCGTTCCGAGTGGATGATGGTGGAGCCGACAGGAATCGAACCTGCGACCTTCTCATTGCGAACGAGACGCTCTACCAACTGAGCTACGACCCCATTCCATTCAAAGCCTGACTCGATAGTTCTTGCATAGAAACTCTTTTGACGCAAGGAGGAAACCGGGTTGCTGCTTTGATTGACAGACCTTCGATGCTGTCAGAACATAAACTTAGGATGAAAACGGCAGCAAATTTCCTGGTGGCCTTTGCACTTCTGTTCCCTTTCTTGGCGACTTCAAAGGATGCAAAGGTTGGCACAAGCAAAGACAGTATAAATTTTTACAGGGTTGAGCTCGTCTGTCCTGCTGCACCCCATATTGGCTGCGGCAGCGCCTCAAAACCTGTTTTGCTGAACTTGGAGCGTCAGCCACCTATTAGTGAAGCCTGGCTCAATCGATCTGGAACAGTTCTGGCCGTGGTCTGGAAACAAAACGACCCTGCCCGCGCACGCGAAAAAATTATTTCATCTTTTCTCGAACAGGAAAAAGTTCGAGAAATTAAAGGTGGGGCGCGGGAGCAGACTCTTAAAAGCTTTCGGTCCGGCACCGGTTGGTATCGTGGTGCGGAGGTCGATCGTTTAAGCGAAGAAGAGGCGGAAATCATGGCGGGCCGGCTTGTTCGGAGAATGCAGAAATTGATCACTATAACAGAGGAAAAGGGACGGGCGCTTCAGCATGAATTCAGTCCGGTGCTGGCGCGGAAGTTAACTCGAAGTGAAGCGCAGGAGCAAACCGAGGCAGCCCTGAGGAAAATTTGCCAGGAACACTTGAATGAAAAGGATATCGCCGTGCTCCACGAAGCGCACCAAAAAGGCGCCTTTTCCAATTTGAGAACCGAGTGATTCTTGCTTGTCTTTTCCGTGTTTATCAGTGCTATCCGTGGTAAAACTTTTTTTGCCTTTCTGTTTCAAGTCTCTTTCGCCCCACAGCGGCGGTCCGTCCAGGTTGCAGTTCCGCCGCGCTTTGTTCCAGGTAGCTTCCAGACTCGCCAAGTTTAGACTTTCGAGCTGGGTTATCAGTGCCTAACGTGCTGGCGAATGAACTGGATTTCGACTCGTCTAAAATCGCTGAAGATATGCCTGGTCATCCTTTTGACAGGCTTTCTTTCAAAGGCGGACGGCGCTGCGGCAACTCAACCCAACATCGTGTTCATCATGGCGGATGATCACGCGGCACATGCTATTAGCTCGTATGGGAGCAAAATCAACAAGACACCCAACCTCGACCGCCTGGCCAATCAAGGCATGCGCTTTGCCAACTGTTTCGCGGTCAATTCCATTTGCACCCCAAGTCGAGCGGCCATCCTCACGGGCAAATACAGTCACATCAACGGGGTCACAGTGTTCAATCCATTTGATGGCAGCCAGCCCACGGTCGCAAAGAGGTTACAAGCGGCCGGTTATCATACGGGTATGGTTGGCAAATGGCATTTGACCAGCGATCCGACAGGGTTCGACTACTGGAATATTTTACCAGGGCAGGGGGCCTACTATGATCCTGAGTTCATCGAACTCGGGCAAAAAAGAAAAATTACGGGTTACGTGACGGATGTGATCACCGATCTGTCGATCGATTTCCTGAAAAATCGCCCGAAAGGAAAGCCCTTTTTTCTAATGTGCCACCACAAGGCTCCGCACCGGCCGTGGCAGCCCGCTCCGAAGTACGCCAGCCTTTATGAAGATGTCCAGATCCCGGAACCTCCAACCTTTAATGATGATTATCGCACGCGTTCCGATGCCGCGGCCGAAGCCACTATGCGCATCGATAAAAACTTAACCAGAAACGATCTCAAGATCAGGCCGCCCCCGGATCTGAAAGGAAAGGAATTATCGCAATGGAATGGAAAAGTGGTGACCGAACTGGAAATCACCAACAACGGTGCGAAACAAATCCTCACCGATGCTGAGCTGAAGAAATGGAAATATCAGCAATACATAAAAGACTACCTGCGTTGCATCGCATCGGTGGATGAAAATGTTGGCCGATTGCTTGATTTTCTGGACCAGGCAGGGCTCACGGAAAACACGATTGTGATCTACACGTCCGACCAAGGTTTTTTTCTGGGCGACCACAACTGGTTCGATAAGCGGTTCATGTACGAAGAATCATTACGGATGCCCTTCCTCATTCGTTACCCCGGTTTCATCAAACCCGGCACCGTATCTGATAAGATGATTCTGAACGTGGATTTTGCTCCTACCTTCCTCGAGGCGGCCGGCCAGGCTGTGCCTTCTGATATCCAGGGGCGTAGTTTCCTGCCTTTGTTACAAGGCAAATCTCCGCGGAATTGGCGGAGCAGCATGTATTATCGCTACTACCATTATCCAGGTGACCACCAAGTTCAGCAGCACTACGGCGTGCGTACAGAACGTTACAAATTGATATTCTTCCATCGGCTCAATCAATGGGAATTGTACGATCTCGCAAAAGATCCTCAGGAACTGAACAATGTGTATTCCAATCCTGCTTACCAGAAAGAAGTCCGCGAGTTGAAAGTTGAACTGGAGCGCTTGCGCCAAGAGCTCAACGATCACGATCAGTTTGTTGATGGCCCGCCCAAGTAGCGCCTGTTGCCAAAGCAGTAGCCGCATAAATACGGCGTTCGGGAAGAGAGACGGAGCCGCATTTATGCGGCTCGTCGGCCGCTACGGATTTTTCCGCTTTCTCGTATTCGGAATTATTTCGGACTTCGGCATTCGGCATTCTGATTTCGTGCCAGCCCCCTTTGGCGTCAGTGTCAAATCAGGCTTCCTTTCAGCGCGTCTGGTGCTCCGTAGAAACACGGATAGACGGTTACGTATTTTTCCCCAATTGCTGAATTTGAAATCTACCAGCATAGTGCGTTTACCCATGAGTGCAGAATCTTTGGCGAAACCAGAAACCATTGTGACCTCCGTGGTGAGCAAAGCTCCAATCCGAACTCTGACCTTGCGCCAACAGATTTCTCAATGTCTCCTTGCTGCGGCTGTGGGCGCTGCCTGTTATTTCCTGGTCAGTCATTACCTCTTTCAGAGTGTCCAGGTGGTGGGTGAAAGCATGGTTCCTACCTTGTACGATTCGCAGCAGTATTTGCTCAATCGTTGGGTCTATCATTTTCGAGACCCTAAGCGCGCGGAAGTCGTCGTGTTAAAAGATCCTCAGGTAAAAGGTTTTGCGGTCAAGCGCATCATTGCCGCCGCCGGTGATCGGGTGGATTTGCGAGCTGGCAAAGTTTACGTGAATGGATGTCGGCTCAGCGAACCGTATCTGTTGCCCAATACTCCCACTTTTCCTAACTTCACTGAAAAGGAACAAACCATTTTCCTGCAGAAGGACCAATATTTCGTTCTGGGGGATAACCGAAATAATTCCGCTGATAGCCGAATCTATGGTCCTGTCCCACGCCGCAGCATATTAGGTTCGATTATTCGTTAGTTTGTCAGGAAATTCCTGTTTCAGGCAAGATCCTAAACGGCAGAGGTTTGAACCATTTCCACACGGAAGTGGGAAATCCCACGAAGGCGTTCGAAAGGGGGACGGAAAGCCTGTCGAAATGACGTTCGAAATACCTTCATTTCCTTGTTGCCAAGGATGGAGGTTTGTTTAAAGTCAAGTCAACGACCACCGGTCTGGCTTCCACAAGAATGGGAACCTCCAGATCTGTGAGTGGCCAAGCAGTGGACTCAAAACGGCAGTTTTATGCGAATACTGCTTCAACAAAAAAACACAGGCCTTTACTTCAAGGATCTCGATTCCTGGACGCGCGCCAGCCTCGAAGCGATGGATTTTGTGAGTTCGACAGCCGCCATTGATTTCTGTGCTGTGAATAAACTCGCTGAGGTCCAGGTCGTCCTGAAGTTCGACGAACAGAAATACGACATTGTGCTTCCTGTGATGCCCAATCCCAACATCGCGAGCGAAAGATCAAACATTTGATTGGCGGGCGGCGTGCGGCACATTACTTTGTCAACCATGAGCGGAAGAATGGTTGACAGCGAGGGTTCAGGATGCGTTGCAGAAATTGGCCAACGTATTCTAGATGGAGGCGAGATTACACGCGAAGAGGCGCTCGGTTTATTCAAACTGGAAAACAGCGGGGATATCTTCGCTTTGCTCCATTGGTCCAACCGGATCCGGGAGTATTTTAAGGGCAACAAAATCCACCTTTGCTCGATTGTTAATGTCAAAGCAGGTGGCTGTTCCGAGAATTGCCGATTTTGCTCCCAATCCGCAGTCTATCAAACTAATTCACCTCGTTACGGGCTGGTGGATGAAGAGCCGGTTTTAACAGCGGCAAACGAAGCGGCGACTCATGGAGTGACCGCCCTTGGGCTGGTCGCCGCATGGCGGGGACTGGAAGAAGGGCCGGTTCTTGAGGAGATTTGTTCACGGCTTGAGGCGCTCAAGCAGGCCGGCAAAACCCGGCCAGATGCTTCCTTGGGCATTATTAAAAGCCAGGGAGTGGCTGATCGACTGAAAAGCGCAGGGTTGGAATGCTATAATCATAACCTGGAAAGTTCCGAGCGCTTCTTTCCCCAGGTCTGCACGACCCACACCTACGACGAACGGCTCCAGACCATCAAGCATCTCAAAGCAGCCGGCATCAAAATTTGCTCCGGCGGTATTTTGGGCATGGGCGAAACGCGCGAAGATCGGTGTGATTTGGCCTTCGCCCTGAAAGAGATGGGTGCTCACATCGTGCCCATTAACATTCTCAACCCCATTGACGGCACCCCTTTTTCAAAGAACGAGCCGCTGCCACCGCTGGAAATTCTGAAATCAATCGCCTGTTTTCGTTTTATCCTGCCCCGCCAGGAAATCATGATTGCGGGCGGCCGAACGGTTAACTTGCGTGATCTGCAAAGTCTGATCTTTATGGCAGGAGCCAGCGCCCTCATGGTAGGAAATTATCTTACCACACTTAATCAGCCTGTGGAAAAGGACCTTCAGATGTTAAAGGATCTCGGCTTGGACCCGAGCTGGGATAAACATGGGTTCTCCGACCAGGCGCAGGTACGCACCACCAGCGCATGAGCGGGCTCACAATCGACGGCTAAGTCAGTCTCCGCCTCTCAAAACGCCGACGTGCCAGTGCAAGATGCTATCCAGAGACTGGGCAAAAACATCAATGGTTATTTTGGCGAAAGAATTGATATTGCCCGCGCGCTCGGGGATTGCCTTTTGGCGGCCCAGAGGCATGGTTGGAGTTTTGAAGAAATCCCGGTTCCGCTCAAACCAAGCCTGCTGACGTTTTGGCGAACGGCTGCCCCAAGCGCGGGTAATATTGAAAGCGGACATCGCCAGAAAAACATTTACATTTCGGCGGGTATACACGGAGATGAACCCGCAGGACCCCTGGCGTTACGTGATCTACTGCAGGAAAATCATTGGCCTTCGGATGTTAGCCTTTGGGTTTGCCCCTGTTTAAATCCCAGCGGATTTGAATTGAACCAACGTGAGAATGCCGAGGGCCTGGATCTAAATCGCCAGTATCTTCGGCCCTCCGCTAATGAAACCAAGGCTCACATGGCGTGGTTGATGTGCCAGCCATCGTTCGATTTATGTCTATGCCTTCATGAGGATTGGGAGTCTCACGGGTTCTACCTTTATGAGTTGAATCCAGAGGCCCGTCCATCCCTCGCCCGAATCATTTTGACCAAAGTGGCCGAGGTTTGTCCCATCGATGAGTCTGAACTGATCGAAGGCAGAGTTGCCCAAGGCGGGCTGATTCGCCCCAGTGTTGATCCCGGTTCACGCCCACAATGGCCGGAGGCGTTCTTTCTGCTGAAGCATAAAACACGGCTTTCTTATACGCTAGAAGCCCCATCAGATTTTCCATTATCGATTCGTGTAGCGGCTTTGGTTCAAGGTGTGAAGGCGGCGCTGGAGGTACCCGAAGCGGTATAAAGTCCTTAAGGCATCCGCAAAAATTGCCGGTGCTTTCGGGCGTTTTCAGTTCCCAATAGTCGAGCTCCACATTCAACTACCACCAGTAAAACTCCGGTTGTGGACGGTACGGGTTCGTCTGGTCGTTATCGGCAACGTAAATGTTCCAGAGAACCGGGTCGTTCATTTCTTTTGGAAACAGATAAAACTGCGCGTGGCCATCGCCGAATAACATATTGTGGCTGCGCTTGCCCCGTAGAGTATGCCAGGCACTTTTCGGGTCGGAGGTGATGCGGTTTCCGTGCCAGGGACTATCCCCGGTGATGATTTTGTTGCTCGGACGGACACTGATTTCAGTGGACCGGATCGGGCGGATGCTTGTGTCTGTGACGTGGGCTGTGACGTGTCGAACTCGAAAGGTATTTACGCCAAACTGTGTTCGGTAGCTGTTGCCGAAGGCTTCCCACGCCGTTTTGTAGCCAGGATAAAGCGAGTCCCCCACGTCTGCCGGGCAATGGAAAAGATCGTTGGCTTTGCAATAGGGTGTCAAAGGGCGTTTCTCCGGAGTGGCCGCGCCGCCATGATGGTCATCCACTTTGCCTTGGACGCCCCCGTCGGCGTTCCAGCCCAGAGAGCGAGGGTAACTATCAAAATGGTCATCAGCATACATCATATAAGCCAATCCCATCTGATGCTCGTTACTCACGCACTTGGTTTGCTGGGCTTTAGCCTTTGCGCGCGCCAGCGCAGGCAGGAGCATCGCCGCCAGGATGGCAATGATGGCGATGACCACCAAAAGTTCGATTAAGGTGAAGCCACAAGACGGGCTATCCGACCATCGACGTACTCCGCTGGAATGAATCTCTTTCATTCGATCCCCGTTCGAGTTCATTTACCACCACAAAAAATTCGGATCGATAGGAGTCCAAATCCAGTCCGGCATTTCTTTGGGAAACTTGAAGAATACCACATGGCCATCACCGAACAGCATGTTGAACCGGCTTTGGCCTTTGTAATTATGCCAGATGCTTTTGGTATCTACTACCCCACGGTTGGCATGCCAGGCCCAGTCGCCTTGAATGACTTTGGTGGCAGGACGGCGAGCTACTTCGTTGCCCCTGATAGGTGTTGCTTCATAGGAGCCACGTGGCAAACGTTCATCACCAGCCACATGTTTCACCCGGAATGAATCATGTTGAAATTGGACAAGGTAGCTATTGCCAAATTCCTCGAAACAGTCCTTTGCGCCATAAAGGAAATCCCCTTTGTCTGCGGGACAGTGGAAAACCTCCACAGCAGGGGCATAAGCATTCAAAGGACGATTGGTTTGTTCGATGCTGACGCCGAAAGATTCGGCAACCGCTGCGTCCAGTTTATAGGTTCCTTTTTTGCCACCTGCTGCGCCCCAGCCCCGCTGGCTGGTATAGAAGTCTCGATTGTCATCGACGTAGAGATGGTAGGCGATGCCGATTTGTTTCTGGTTGCTGGCACATTTCGTTTGTAACGCTTTGGCCTTCGCGCGACCCAGGGCGGGTAGGATCATGGCAGCCAGGATCGCGATAATCGCAATAACCACGAGTAGTTCGATTAGGGTAAAGCCATCCTTCCGGTGCCTTCTTCTCCTTGCCGAATGCACCAATCTTTTTTCAAGCCTGTTCATGCCATTTTGAATGGGGCTGGGATTATCTTAGCTGACGATTTTGCGTCTGTAAACGAGAGTTAGTGGTGTTTCAGTTGGATTCTTGTGCGATCCTCGCGAGAAGAGAGCCAATCGTCTTTCGTATTTCGGGCTCCGCGCCGATCTCCAAATAACTCGTGCGGGCACGCCAGGTGGTGTAACCTCCGAGTTCAAATTGATCCGGCGGAGGCAAGTACCCATTACAACCATTCGCCAGCTCGATAACCATTGTAACAGGAAAAGGGCTGGTCCGTTTGATAGATAACCCGGTGCTTCCAAAGGTTTCACAGGGCGTGGTGCAAATCCCAAGATCGCCTATGCGCAGCGCCTGGAGTTTGATTTGCTTTTTGCGAGGCCAGTCCGCCATCTTCACCGTTTCACGCGCGTAATTTTCCTCCCAATTGCGCGTTGGGCGGTCGCCTACGTTTTTCGCCAGGTAATCCCGTGCGCTTTCCACGTCCTTGCGCGAAGGCAGACGTAGTTTGAACGATTGCCGTTTCTCGACCATGCCCAAGGGCACCCAATCCTTATAATGAATGTTTCTCAATGCCATCAGTGCCGCATCTGAAACCGCGCGAGCCACCATAAAACGGTCGTTCTTCCAATCGGGCTTGGTGAAATCAATACAATTTGCGTCACCGCTTGTGCCATTACTCATTAGAGCTACAAATGGTTTTGCTTCCTCCGCGCCAAGGTCTTTGGCTATGAACCGGCAAAACTCACCGAAGTAATCCGCAGAGAGCCCCGGCTCCGACACTCCTGCGTAGTGCGTCGAATAATTGGCCAACAACGCGAGTGGCCGGCCCTCTGCCGTTTGCAGCGAAAGCACCGTGACAGATGGATCGACCGCGCCAGTTTGGCGGACCTTGTTTGTATTTGCGTAGCCGGGATTCATCATAGCGATGTTGGTTGGTTGCCCTGTGAAGGCGAGCGGAGGATTATCTGCCGTGCCTGGCCGCATGAGCCAACGCCTGCAATGAACGAATTGAGGACAGTCCGCTTTACCCCATCCGACCCGAGCGGGAACCCGCTTACGCCATGCCTGGATGATGACCTCTGCAATTCGTTGAATGAGAAATTCCACATAAGCCGGCTCGGCATCGTTTCCGTGGCAACTGTAAGCGGCAGGCGCGGAGTGGGTGTGCGTTGAAGAAATCAGCATGTGATTCACCGGTATCCCTGTGATTCGCCAGGCGTCGAATTTCGCCGCATCCATCGTTTCTCGGTCCACCATGCAACTGTCCACGACTACAATTGCGATCTGGAGCCGTCCATCATCGAGCACCAATGCACGCACGTTTAGCGGGTCAAGGGCTTTGTTCGCAATCGTAAGTCTAAGATTACCGGCAGTGCGGATGGGGAAGTTAGTTGGAGTGATGTCTACCATAGCTGCGCCGGCGCGGAAGACCGCATTTGCGCCCAGGCACGCTGAGGTAAGCAGCGCCAGAAGCATTAAGATCGTCGGGCAAAAACCGTAAAATAGACAGCGAAAGCTAGAAACGAACAGGAAACGAAAATTCAAAACTCCTGATTTGGAACTTTTTTCGGAATTCGCATTCACTGAGGCGCAGCGCAATAGATAGATTTGTTAGCGCGAAGAAAGACCTCTCGTATGTTTTCCACTGTTACGCCGATGGTTTTGATGACGGTTTGCCAATTCTCCAAAGCCGCGCATCGCTGCGGAAATAAATCGCGCCTTGAGAAATGGAGGGGGTGCTAAGGATCGTCTCCCCTAACTCCAATTCGTTGACGATCTCGCCCTCGGGTTTGGAAATATCCACGACCTGGGCCACGCCTTTCTCGCTCACGCAATAAAGAAACTTTCCCGCCGCCACAGGTGTAGCGCTGAAGGGACCTTTAAGCCGGAGTTGCCATAAACGGTTGCCTGTGGCCGTGTCACCGCAAGTCAAAATTCCAGCGTCGCTTAACGCAAAAACCTTTTGCCCTACTACAGTCAGGCTTGCGGTGCCGGGGCGGAGTTGGTTCGATTGCCAAAGATGTTTCGGTTTGTCCGTACCAGGTACCGGCTGAAGAGCGGTCAAGCCGTGGGAGGGTACAAACATCACGCCCTCACTGGCTGCCATCGAGGGAATCGAGGAACCACCGTCGGCATATTGCCATACGGTCTTGCCATTTGCCGGGTCTATTGCGGTCACACCTTTTGATGACTGAAGTGCCACCAGCTTTTTCTGCCCCTCTTTTAGGATGACCGGGGAGGTCCAATTTGCCTTCCTGGGGCGATCGAGTTTCCACCGAGTAAGGCCATGCTGAACGTCCAGCCCGGAAGTGAAGGCCTCGCTCTCGCTTTCGACCTGGGCGATCACGACCCTATCGACTATCACGAGAGACGACGACATTCCAACACTGTTGCTTGCGTTCGGATAATCCCGGCCCAGGCCGCGCAGCCAAAGCAAGTTGCCCTCCATGTCCAGGCAGACAATATCGTTTGAGGAAAAGATGGCAACGATGCGTTCGCCATCACTGGCGGGCGTGGGCGCAGCCACACTCATTTTAGACTGGCACATCGTCCGGCCCGTTGCCCAGAACTGACGTTCCCAAAGTTTCACACCACTTTCCGCATTGAAACACAGCACATGAAGCTTCCCTTGTTTCGGTCCGCTGCAACAGGTGACAAAGACGCGATTGCCGATCACGATGGGGCTGGATAAGCCTCTGCCAGGCAAATCACTCTTCCAGGACAGATTTTGTGCCAGTGTGAATGTGCTTAAGACACCTGTTTCGTCGGATACCCCATTGCAGAAAGGCCCGCGAAATTGGGGCCAATCGGCTGCGTGCAAGGTGGTCAGGCTGGCAACCCAAATTATGATTAGGAATGATTTCATTCGTTGAGAGCTCGGTTATCTTTGGCCATTTTCGAATCGGCGGTTGCTGAAACTACCGGAGTGCCGAGAGAGTCGGTCACACGCAGTTGAAAATCCCATTCCACCGTCCAATCCTCGGTCTGCTCATTTTGGCAAACTTTTACGAGGATACTGTTGTGACCTGCCTTAAGTTCCGCCGGTAATAAGTATTGATCGATTTCCGAGTCAAAATGATATTCGTCTCGACCAAACAATAGCTTGCCATTAAGCCACACTTTCCAGCTATTTTTGCCGCCAAAACGAAACTCAACCGTTTGCGCGCGCTCAGAAATGAAATCGGTTGTGGCATATGCCGCCACCTCCTTGAGTTTGCCATAAGGTTGGTTCATATCAACTTTCCCATACTTTTGGGCAGTCTCGTAATCACGCCATCGAACCTTCCCAGCTTTTCCTTCGTACTCACCAGCGAAATCTATTTCCTGCTCGGGTGGGTAAACCCGGTCGAATCCTTTTCGGCCAGTATTGTCAAAGGGCCCAATGATTTTCCAGTGAGTTAGAAAGCCAAAGAGTTTAGGCAACTCAGTCGGCTGGCCCAGTTCCTCAAGTTTTTTGGCAACAATATCGATTTGTTTGACGTCACGAGCTGAAGTCAGTGCCTGTTGAAAGAGCAGGGTAGCGCCTGGTTTGTTTCCCGCAGCTAATATCTGGCTTCCCTGCTCGATCACTTTTTGAACGGCATCATGGCGAATCTCTAAGCTGGGATCATTCAGCATACCGGAAAGCAACTTGTCCGAAGCAACAGGCTCAACACTCGCTAGTAATTCAAACACCAGCCGGCGGGCGCGGGGATGATGCCTGGTGTCCTGCAGGAATTTTCCAAGCTCAGTTACCGGAAGTTTGCCGCCGCCACTCAGCTCACGACTGACCATGGTTTCAACGGCGGCCCGTAGCCAATTTAAAGAGAAATCATTTGCTCCATCCATTCCTTCCAGTAGCGCCAAAAGATTTTCGGTCTTGCCTGCGGCGAGTTTTTTCCAACTGGCAGACGCTTCGGTATTACCTCGTCCCTCCGCGCCGATAGCCTTGATCACATCAAGATCATTTTGGAGTTCGGGCGGTAAACTGGCCCTGCCGATGCTGGCCCAACTAGCTAAGAGGATTAACAGCAGGTAATTTCTCATGCAGACACGATGCACAACGCCGTCATTAATGACAAGAGAAGGCGACAGCCGCTTTGCGAAGGGTCCAGGACGAGAAGGAGAACGAGGACGATTCGAGATCAGGTTTTTGTTTGAACGTATTTTGAGTCCGCACCTTAAGAAATTCCTCAGCTTGCAGCATGACCTCGAAATGTGGTTTGTTGGACGGATGAAATGGTTTCCGAAGGTCGGTCTATGGCCAGTGGTGTTCGTTGCAAGCTTTCTTCTTCTTGACGTCCCTTGCATCTCTTCTGCCGCCAGCAAACCGAACGTGCTCTTTATCCTCGCGGACGATTTTCGTCCGGACTGTATTGCGGCCCTGGGTAATGCTCAAATCAAGACGCCAAATTTGAACCAACTGGCGGAGCGTGGAATGTCATTCACCCACGCGTACACAATGGGTTCCATGATCGGTGCAGTATGCACTCCCAGTCGAACCATGATCCTGACTGGTCGTTCCTTTTTTCACGCACCCGGGACCAATTACGCCCTTTGGCCCAAAGCAATGCAGGCTGGCGGTTACGAAACGTTTCATCTGGGCAAAAAGGGCAACTCGTTTGTACCCGGGATGGAGGCTTTTGAAACCTGTTTATATAGCGGCGATTTAGGTGCCGATGAACACCATGAGACGGCAAGCGAAAAAACCGCCGACCGAGTCATCGAATTTCTTTACACGCGAAAATCGCCGAAACCATTCTTTGTTTATTATGCGCCTCCTGTGCCTCATGATCCCCGGGTCGCTCCAAAGGAATTCACGGACCTGTACGCACCCGCGAAGATGTCACTCCCTGCACGATACGAACCTGTGCATCCATTCAACAACGGCGAGATGACCGTCCGGGATGAAATGCTTGCTCCGCACCCTCGCACGCCAGAGATCGTTCAAAAACATCTGGCGGACTATTACGCCTGCGTCTCTTGCTTAGACCATCACATTGGCCGGATCATCGCCACCCTTAGAGATATCAATCAACTCGACAATACGATCGTCATCTTTACTGGTGACAACGGCTTGTCCCTTGGCGATCACGGACTATTTGGCAAGCAAAACCTGTATGAAATGGGCGGAATGCATGTCCCATTGATCTTTGCCGGTCCGAATATTCCGCACGGTCGGACGGATGCCTTCATCTATTTGTATGATCTTTTCCCTACGGTGTGCGCCCTTACTGAAACTGCCATTCCGTCGCAGGTCGAAGGAAAAAATCAAAAGACTGTTGTGCTTGGGCAAGCCACGAAGGTCAGGACCAAAATATTTACTCTCTACAAAGATGTTCAACGTTCGGTTCGCGATAATCGTTGGAAATTAATCTGCTACCCGCAAATTAATTACAATCAACTATTCGATTTGGAAACAGATCCGAATGAAATGCACAACCTCTGGGAAAGTCCGCAGTACGTGGACAAAGGCAAAGAGATGATCGCAATGTTAAAAAATGCCCAGAAGGAGTTTGACGATTCGTGTTCGCTGACAGTTGCCACACCGCAGGAACGTGTTTGGTCCCCAACCAACAGCCCCAAGAATCGCTAGCATAGCATGAAATTTTTCTGCGTGGCCGGTTAGCTCAAACCCCCTCACCTCCATAGATAGGGACGGGCTGCAGAATAAAGTCCGGAAAGGTCTTCGTCAAACTCTCGGGGCCCCCGTGGCGCTGGAGTATCGGTGCGAGCACGTTGCGGTAGTTGGTCGTCACAGGTAGATCGCCCGGACCCTCGAGAATTTCTTTAGTCAAACCTGGCCATCGACCATAAACTTTCGCGCCTCGAACACCTTCCCCCAGAACAAACATAACACTGCCCCGGCCGTGATCCGTTCCGAAGGCAGAATTCTCTTCTACCCGCCGGCCAAACTCGGTCATTGCCACCACAGTTGTGTGCTCTAGTTCCGAACCAAGATCCCGGTAAAACGCCGCCAGTCCCGTAGCCAAACGCGTCATGAGCGGGTCCATAATAGTGGATTGCCCGAAGTGCGAATCCCACCCACCCAAATCAAGCGAGGCCGCTTGCAGCCCGACACGCGCTTTGATCAGGCGAGCGACTTCGAGGAGATTCCGCGAGAAATTGTCGCCACTATAAACAGCGCCGTTCGCCGGTGAGTACCGAGTGTTGCGCAGTGCCTCGATTCGGCTTACGGCCTTGAGGGTGGAACGTCCGGCATTCCCCAGGGCATTTTGTTCCAAACCGTATAGTCGGCCGAGCGTTTGGATAAGTGGCGCGCGCCTGGCGCCCAGGGAAAAATCATCCAACGATTCGAGCACAGTCGCGGTGGGCGCGCCGCGCAAGCATTCTGGAACCGCTCGCCCCAGAGCGACCGCCGCGAGCGGCCCGACGGAGTCGCTCGCCTGAGATCGTAAAAAGCGGCCGAGCCAGCCGCCGCCCGCGATGCCACCATGTTCCATGAGATCCTGAGCTTCAAAATGGGAACGAGTATCGTCCTCTGAGCCGACCGCATGAATGATTGCCAATGCGCCATCCTGGTACGCCGGCGTCAGCTCTTTCAAAAGCGGGTTGAGGCCAAAGAAGCCGTCGAGACGCAGGGCGTTGCGTTTGTCGATGGCTATGCGTGGCCGGGCGCGGAAATAGCCATCATCCTGCAAGGGCGCGACCATGTTCAGGCCGTCAGCGCCGCCCCTTAGGAAAATGACAACCAGGGTATGGCGTTGGTCACCGTTGCCAGTGGAATATGTTTGGAGAAAGGCCATTCAGCACATTTGGAAGGCGGGTGATGCCAGGATAAGGGCAACTCCTGCGCCGGAGTCGTGATACGCCTGCGTTTCGTCCGCACTCGGCTTTCTGCCTAGGAGCTGAGCCATGAGGCCGGTATCCCCACCGGCTTTTTCGCGTAACGCATTGAGATCACTCTTGGTCCCTTTGATTTGATTTTCACTGAGAGCGACCGCGAAGTTCCAACGCCAGAGCAGGGTGCCGAGCCACGGTTCAGCGACGTCCGGGTAACCATCGGGCGTGGGATAGCCAAACGGAGCGTGCCCCATGCGATTAAGGTAATGGATCATCGGAAGCCCAGCGTCGGTCTGTGCGCCGATGCCGCGCAAGGCCGAGGCAATGAAGGAGAAGGGACGTTTCAGTTTGTTTCCGCGGCGTTCCTGAAACTCCCTGGTCGCGAACAGGGCGCGCAGAGTTTGACGGATATCTCCGCTGGTTTTGCTGAAAGTCTCAGCGACAGTAGCAATAGCCTCGACTGGTGGATCATCAGCAATGAAGTGGCGACAAAGTTTGGTGGTGATGTGAAGGGCTGTGGACCGGTGAGTCGTAATAACCTGAAGAATGCCATCCAGTTCGTTGCCAGCGATCTGTTCCAATTCTGTGTTACTTCGTTTAGGATCCGTTGCGGCAAACCTTTGGCCAAGGATTTTTTTGGAACCGAAATCGTGGAGCTCCGGTTTGAATTCGACCTTACCGATGGAGAAGTAAGGCTTCTCTTCTTTTGACCGCACCGTCCATCCGGTCAGGGCGCGGGCGATCTCCATAACGTCGTTTTGTGAGTAGCCGCCGTGAACGCCAAGCGTGTGCAATTCGAGCAGTTCACGGGCATAGTTTTCGTTCGGATTCTCGGAAAGGTTTCTTTTCCGGTTCACCCGGCCATCGAGATACCAGAGCATGGCGGGGCTGAGAGCTGAGGCGCGAAGCAACCCAGGGAATTTCCCTAGCGCATGCCGGCGAACCACCTCGCGATCATCGGCGGTTTTCAACCATTTGCACTCGCCTTTCGAAGGATCGATGTTGAAATGATCGGACCAGAACCCAACCATTACTTCGAAGAGCTGGCGCTCGGAGAGAACCGCACGGAGGAGGGTAGCGCGCATGAGCTCGTTCTGCAGCAATTCGGATTGATACTCGAACAATTCACCCAGCGGTTCTTGCAATGTCTCGAAACGTCGCACGGCATATTCCGTGAATTCGTCCGTGATTTTTTCCGGAGCAAGTTGTTCTTCGAGATACGCGGCGGCTGCATCCTCCGGTTTATCACCAAGCTGCCGGATGCGTTCGTAATCGCCGGGTCTCGCGCCGAAAGCCGCTCGGTTCAGGGCATGAGTGATCGGGTCAATTGTCTCGGCGATGGGCGGCTGGAAAGCACCGGACGGTTTAGCCTGGGGCGGAAACAACGCGCGCACTTCCCGAGGCAACTGATCGCAGCCAGCCGCAGCAATGAAGGCAAGACTGGAAGCGCTCGCTTTAAGGAATTTGCGGCGCGGCAGATTCATGACCAGAAATGTTAGCCGGCTGATTTGCTGAAACGAGGTTGGATGGGTCGCTCGGCGCCTGGCTCAACCGAGTGGCTTTTTGTTCGCGTGTGGCCAGGATGAACGCACCCAATCCGCTGACCAGCACCCAAAGGGGAATGATGATCCAACCGACGAATGGAAGGAGAAAAGAACAGGCAAGAACTGTTCCACCGCGCAAAACGCGGCGCCACGGCTGCATCTCATCAATCGGTGAAGGTAAGCCAAGACCAATACGTAGGGTTAGTCCGGCGGAGCCCGCCAAACCAAGCAATCCCAGCACGACAATCAAGGTAATCCCAATGAACTTCAGGATCGGATTTGGCGTTTTGGACAAAGCGATCCCCAAAATCACCGGCAGAATTGCCACCGCCAGGCCAAGCAGTGTAATGCGAATTGGCCGTCCATAGTGCCGGCTGGCATTCTCCACCAGCCTGGGAAACAAAGCTTCCGCGAGCAGCCAATAACTGACGTAGATAATCAGAATACCTAAAACGATGAACACAATTTTCAGGATATCTGCCATGATCATAAGACGTGCCGGTTAGTGACTGCGATTAGTAGAATAGGCTGTTTGATGCTTGTATAAGTTCAACTATCAGACATTCGTTTCAAGTCATTTTCAATCGCCTTTTAAAAATGACACTGTTGCAGCGAGTTTTGTTTCAGAATCTGCAAAGGTCACCAGGTGAGATCCTGACTTCCTGTTCGCCGTCTTCCCCCTCGAGATTCGACCCTCGACACCTGTCTTCCCCCTCGGCAAAATACAGATGTGAAATCCCTAAATCGACGGCAATTCATTCAACGCACCACGGTGATAGCGGGCGCCACCTTTGCTCCATCTCTCTCCGTGTTTGGCGCCAACGATAAGCTCATTCTGGGACTCATCGGACCGGGCGGTATGGGAATGAATCACTTGCGCGCGTTGAGCGGCTACAAGGACGTGGAAATCGCCTATGTCTGCGATCCCGATCAGAAACGCCGCGATAACGCAGCGAGCGAAGTCGAAAAGCGTTGCGGGAAGGCGCCCAAAGCGCTGAAAGACCTGCGACAAGTATTCGAGGATAAAGCGGTGGACGCCGTCATTGTCGCGACGCCCGACCATTGGCATGTGCCCGCGGCACTCCTCGCGCTTCAGGCTGGAAAACATGTTTATGTAGAAAAACCCTGCTCGCACAATATCCGCGAAGGACGCTTGCTCGTCGATGCCGCGCAGCGCACGCGTCGCGTGGTGCAAGTGGGAACTCAAAGCCGCAGCGCAGAGCACCTGCGGCGCGGGATGGATCTTTTGCATAATGGGGCGATTGGAGACGTGCTCATTTCCAAAGCCTGGAACAGCCAGCTTCGCAGCAACATTGGCCATGCCAAGCCTTCAGAGCCTCCAGCACATCTGGACTACGATTTGTGGGTCGGCCCCGCTCCGATGGTGCCCTACCAATCCAATCTTCTACACGCATCCTGGCGGTGGTTTACCAATTTTGGCTGCGGCGACGCCGGGAATGATGGCGTCCACGAAATCGACATTGCACGATGGGGGCTTGGTGTCGACACGCACCCCAACAAAATTATGGCGCTTGGTGGAAAATATTTCTTCGACGACGATCAACAATTTCCAGATACCCAATATGTGGCTTACGAATACGAGATGGCCGGCAGGAAGAAGCAACTCATCTACGAGCATCGCATTTGGTCACCCTATGTTCAGGAGGGACACGAGAACGGGAACGCCTTCTACGGCACAAAGGGGATGATGATTTTCGGCAAGAGGAACGGGTGGCAGATGTTCGGGCCAAAAAACAAGCTCATCGAGGAGATGCACGGTTCCTTAAGCCTTGAAGCCCATCACCGAAACTTTTTTGATGCAATTCGGAGCGGCAAATCCGTGAATGCGGATGCCGGGAATGGGCACCTTTCCGCGGCGCTGGCGCACTTTGCAAATATCGCCACTCGGCAGGGAACAACATTGCATTTCGATCCAGTTAAAGAGCAATTCATTGAAAACGACGGCGCGAACAAAATGCTGCGACGAACTTATCGTGAAGGTCATTGGGCGACTCCGGCGGGTGTCTGATCCAGGAATTCTTTGTCCAGGTTGTTGACTGAGTTACGAATCGAATTCAGATGATAAAAGCTCCGATAGGAGCGCCATGTTTATAGCCAATTAAGCTCCGTAGGAGCGGCATGGCTTCGATTGTCGGGTTTTTATTCCGCTCCTACGGAGCTTGGGAAATTTCATTTGGGGATCGTGGCTATAAGCATGGCGCTCCTAGCGGAGCTTGGTGCTGGGCATTTTGTCATTCGAGCTTCGGTCCGTCCCTTCTTTGGGCACAATCCACCACCAACACAAGGCGCCGAGCATGCAAATAAAAGCGCCGAGACTTATGCCCCAGGTCCAGCCTGCCTTTGCACTGAGCCACGGTGTTATTATCGGCGCCAACAGTCCAATCCCGTTTCCGCCGGTGTTCATCATGGCCGCCGCTGTTCCGCCGCGTTTGCCGCCTATCTCCACCGCTGTGGCCCAGAAAGCGCCTTCGCATAAGCCCAGCACGCCAAACGACAAAGTAAACCAAAACACGATCCAAAAAGTATCCTTGCAGAAAATACCAAGCAGCAACAGAGCCGCGCTGGCCAGCATGCTGGTTCGAGGCACCAAAGTCCGACCGCGGGTATAGCCGAGAGTTCTTTGAACGACATCGGTAAGCCAGCCGCCAAATGGCATTGCAATGGCCATGGCCAGGTTGGGCAAACCAGCATAAAAGCGGCTCTCGGTTTTCCCCAGGTGCAGGATCTCGTCGAAGTAATAGTGCATCCAGTAGAAAAACAGATATTGGAAATAACCCACAGCCGCGTAACTGAGGGTGAGCAAAAAGATATTCCGGTTGAGCAACAATGAAGCGAAACCTCCTCGGTCGCCGCCACCTTGACCAGTATCCTCAGTTGATTCATTCCGAGGCTCCGATTCGCTGGATTGCTGCGCATGATTGTCTGTCCCATTTTGGTGTGGAGAATCGGTAGCCACCAATGCCCAAACAAGAGTTAGCAGGGCCGTGCATGCGCCGGTAATTAAAAATGCTTTCTGCCAATCGACCAAATCGATCAGCCCACCAAAAACAGGGTGAACAACTGCGTAAGCGAGCAAGGCCGCCCCTGTGATTAAGCCATTGGCCAGCACACGTTGATTGATGGGAAACCAGCTTGAGGCGGCACGGGCGCAACCGGGGTGTAGTGGAGTTGTGAAGAGCCCCATGAGCGAACGGACCACCACAAGCGTCATCCAAACCTGGCCAGCGCCCACGAGACCCCAGCCCACCGCGCCAGTGATTGCGCAAAAGAGGGCAGTGCCAAATCCCATCAACATAAGCGCCGCTCGTGGGCCGAACCGGTCGATGAACAACCCTGCCGGTATCATGCAGACCGTATACATGATCAGAAAAGCCGAATAAACCCAACCCATCGACTCGGGCGAGATGCTGAATTGTTTTATCAATCTCTCGTCGCCCGCGCTGGCCATGCTGGCCCGATTGAAGTGATTGCTAAAACAAAGGGCCATCAGCAGCGCGAGAATTAGCCATCGGTAAGGGGAAGGACGGGTTTCATGCGAACCGTTTGCAGGCAAGTTCATGGGTCGAATGACGAATGACGAAGGGCGAATGACGAAAGAAATCCCAATAACCAAGCTCCAGCCATAACTCTAGGGGCCGAAGGTGAACCTCTGGCCAGCTTCATGGGAGGCGCGATGAACTTATCAGGTATTCTCGCTTGGGAATTCTTTCGTCATTTTTCATTCGTCATGCGTCATTGAAAAATCACCTCCCCGATTCCGCAACCAGGTGTTTGGCTATAAACTCTTCATTCAACGTAACCCCAAGCCCAGGCCGATCAGGCACACTGATCCAACCATTCTCCGCTTGTATTTTCTCGCGCGTAAGCTCGTGGCGCATGGGTGAATCCTCGACGCAATCCTCAAACACGAAAGCATCGCGGCAAGTCGCAAGCCAGTGCAAGCTGGCCGCCACTGTCACCGGGCTGGTATAACAATGATTGCAAAGACGCGCGCCGATTTCCTCAACGCGGCTGCGAATATAGGCGCCATCCGTGAAACCGCATCGAGAAAGGTCCACCTGATAAACATCCAGTGCATGTCGATCAATTAGAGGCCGAAACGATTCACGGCCGCACTCTGCTTCACCGGCGGCGATTGGAACAGGAGAACGATCGCGCAGCCACACGTAGCCTTCCACGTCAGAGGGGCGCAAGGGTTCTTCGAGCCAACCAATTTTGGATTGAGCAAAGGCATGCGCGCGTTGCAAGGCCGTGCGCGCATCCCACACACAACCCGCATCAATTAAGAGCGTTGCATCTTCACCGATGCCTGCTCGTGCGCCGCGCACCAGTTCTAAATCCAGAGCTTCATCCTGCCCCATTGGCTCCCAGCCAAACTTCACTGCTTGATAACCTGCCTTTACCCAGCGTCGTCCAATCTCTTCGGTTTGTGCTCCATCCCGGCCAAACAGGATCGAAGCATAGGCTTTGATCCGTTCATGGTGTTTGCCTCCAAGAAGCCGATGAATCGGTTCCCCAAAATGTTTGCCTTTGAGATCCCAAAGCGCCATATCCACTGCGCTCATGGCTGCGATGGTGACTGAACTGCGCCCGAAATATTGCGTCCGGCGATACATCTTTTGCCAAAGCCGCTCGGTCTCCAACGGGTTTTCACCAAGCAAAATCTCGCGCAATCCGCATGCAATGTTGTGGCTGAACGGAGCATCGACGATCGCCTTGACGACTTCCGGCGAGGCATCCGCTTCGCCGATTCCTTCCAGCCCATTGTCGGCATGCACGCGGACCAGAACAACGTCTTGCGAACTAGCTGTTTTCTTTTCGACGGCCCGCACTCGCAAGACCTGACAGAGGATATTATCGATCTTCATTTAAACACTGAGGTACAGAGGGAGACTAGACCATTGATGAATTGGCTTAAAGACCGAAATGGATTATTGGCCTTAGGTTGGTAAATTCCACTAGGGGTCAATTTACAATCGGATTTATCCAGAACACCGACCTCGCGGGAAATATCTTTTCGCAAATCACTTCACAATTGCCTTGGCTCGGTTCCAAAGTCTTAGCTTTACTGAAGCAACGCTCGATAGAATCGCTGTGGCTGGCCAGCCGTGGTCGAATCTTGCACGGTGATTGTCGGGGTGGCATTGGTGACAGTTGTGAGCGTGCTCCAGTTGAGGAGGTTTGTGGAATGCTGGACCAGGTAGGCAGTGCCAACATCACCCACGAGCGCGAATTGGAACAAACCTGGGCTCAATTTGACAGAATTGGTTAGCCTGGGACGGTTAGCCACAGTGATAGCAATCTGGGCTGAATCAACCGCACCACCGAGGTTATCTATGGCACGCGCGCTAAGCCGATACTTCCCGGCAGCCACATTCGACCATGTCAAACTGTAGGGCGCGGCAAGCTTTTCACCCAGTTTTGTAGAGCCTTCATAAAACTCAACTTTCCCCAGGCTACCCCCGGGATCGCTGGCGTTGGCCTGCAAAAGGATGTTGGCTGCTGGCAAAAAGACCTGACCGCTGACCGGATTGGTGAGGGTCACTGTGGGCAACGCATTGGATGAGATAAACGTGCCTCGCCGGTACATCGAAACATAATCGGCATCCGTCAGCCATATGAACGGAGCAGTGTTGGTTGTAAGGCCGTCAGCGGCGACGGGTTGCGCCGCAAGGTCGTAAAGCGTGCTGGTGAATAAGTCGTAATACGAATAGATGATCGCGTGGTCATCGCCGGCATAATCCGGTTTGCCAAGCGCGCCTCCGATGGGATTTTGCCCGATAAAACTCAGGCCGCTGCTAAATAGATCCCCTGCGAAAACAGTCGCAATGCCAGTCTGTTTGTTAATCACCTCGAATGTGAGCAAATTGTTTTTTGTTTTTCCCAGGCTTGGGTTGCCAATATCGACACTCGAATTCAGCGAAATCAGCGCGGTGGTATTGCTCGTGGCAATATCCAGCGAGTAAATGGTCCAACCAGACAGAATGTTGGTGCCCGCCGTGTGCGATTCGGAATAGGCATCATAGATCAACCGCTTACCATCGGAGGTAAAGTCCAGAACATCCGCATATTTGATGATATCCTGTTTGTTGCCCTCGCTATCAACACCAAGGAGTTTGATGACTTTTGAATTAGTCGTTGCCAGATCAATTATTCCCACAACGTTTGTGGGTTGGCCTAACGCATCCAAAAAGATGAAAGCAAATTTTTGTCCGTCCGGTGTCATAGCTAATGAGTGGACAGTTCCTGGGAATCCTCCCAACTCAGGCAAAGTGCCATCGGTGTTCACAACACCGTAATCATTGTCGACGGTGACGAAGAAAGCGAAGCTGCCATCCCCCGCGACGGAGACCCGCTCCGGTGCCAGATACTTGATGGTCGGAATGAATGTGCCTGAAACGCTGTCTCCTTTGGCGGCTTCCCGGCGATAAAGCTCGTAGGCTCCCAGGAACCCGTTGGCGAATGGATTCCAACGCAGAAACATTGTCGAGTCCGCCGCGGGCACGGTTGGAATCGGAGAAGGGGGAGGGGTCGAGGGCGCATCAACGATTTCCACAGCGTCAAAAGCCTCGGCGGTTTTGAGCGCCGCCGGCGAACCGACGCCGAAAATTTCTTCTGCGGACGAAATGCACGCATGTCTTGCATCGATAAACTGAGATTCCTTGGCCAGGTGCAGAGTCATCGCGCGATAAAATATTTTTTCGGCGTTGGTGACGTCGATTGCGCCCGTCAGCCCAGTCGCAAGCAAATAATAACAATGGTTGATGATGCTGCTGTTAATGTGAACCCCGCCCACGTCCGTGCTTTGCGGCAGTTGATAGAACTGACTCATCTTGGATGGATACGGACTACCGGAGGTCCATTGCAATGCGCCAGGATTCTGCATGTTTCGGATCGGTCCATTGATGGCACCAGTCAGTTCTGCTCCCACCAGCCAATCGGTAGTTCCGCGGGTTCGCGCTTCGACGTTTTGTCCGAAAATATCCGCAAGCGATTCGTTCAAGGCGCCCGGTTGATCGTGATAATTCAAAATGCCGCCATCACCGATGCTGTTGATCACCCCATGGGTCAATTCATGTCCGCAGACATCCAGAGCGCGTGTGAGTCCATCCCCGAACCTCATGATTTTCAGATCGCCCAGCCACTGTGCATTCGGCCAATTCACCCCCACGCGCACAAAACCGCTCATCGAGCCGCCCGCTCCATCCAATGAATTGCGCGCGTGACGAGAGAGGTAGTAATCATACGTTTCGGATAATCCGAATGAGGCGCCCACACCATCCGTATTCCAACTGGAGGTCGCGCTAGCCGAGGTGATTTGCACCGAGTTGTTAGGCATGGTCGTCACCTGGCTGGTCGGGGGTTGGTTCTGGGTGTCCCAAATGAAAATTGCCCCTCGGGTGGTGTTGGGATTGGGCGGAGTGGAAGTATTGTCAAACATGGTTTTTGCGGTATCGACCATATAAAACGTTGCGCCGTCCTGCCAAAGGTGAAGCGTCCGCATGACTCCCAACGCATCAACTCCTGAGCCTGTAACTGCAGCGTCATTTACCAGGTTGAAGATTGCCAATACGGAGCCATCCAGCGCATCCACCACACATCTCCAAGCCAAACCAATCCCCGCGCTTAGATCGAACTTCCATGATAGTCGCGGCGGATCGTCCAATGGTCCGTAAATGATCAACTCCGGATCACTGTGAGATGTGGTCAAACCCTTGGCGACTTCCCGATTGGCTCTCGCCAGAGCTTCAGCACTCGTAATGGACGGCTTCGTTCCCAGCCCGCGCGGAGTGGGAATAAAAGCACCGTCCACCAAGTCCACATCGCCATTTGGATCCAGGTGCACTATCAATTCACAGGGCCAGACTGGCAGGCCTTTATACTCCTGCCGAAATCGCAAGTGCTTTCGGGCGAGATGGTCTTCCTCCGATTTTCTTAAACCCCACTCCTGGTCTGGGTTTGCTGACAAAAACAAGCCGTTGTGGCGGCGCAAGAAGCTTCGTGCAGTTTCTTCGTGAGGATTACTACCTGGCCGGATTTGGCCAGAAAATCCGAGTTCCAGTCCTGGCCCCTTAACCTCGGAAGGTGTCCCGTTTCGCCGAAAATGCACCGTCACTTTGCCCCGAGCCGACTTTTCCAGTTTGCCAATCGCGCGCTGGCGATCCTGCGGCGAAGCTACCGACGAATTTCGCGACGCAACTTGCTGACTGAGCCATTCGGCAAGATTTGGATTGAGCGAAGGGGCAGGTTGAGAAACATTCGTTGTTGCGCCGGGGATAAATGTAGACTGTCCGGGCACTCCAACAGGACGGTCCTTTTTCGGCAAAGCCTCCGATACGATACTGCTGGCGATCAGCAGTGCGACTACTGCCGGCATCATACCGGGTACTCTCAACAGTTTGACCATAAAACCCTCCGGCTTATTACGGTTAGTGTGTGAATGCATCGGAGCGGCTCCGCCGCGATGATCTAAGTGAATGTGCGATACTATGGGGTGGCATTTGCTGTCAAATGTATTCGTGTCGCGACTTTAACCCGATAGAAATGTCCTCTTCCGCGCGGCGCTGGGAACGCGGCGCCAATGGAACATTTATTAATGAGGCTGAAAGAACGAACCCGAATGGGCGTCCTGAAACGAGTCAAAGCAGACGGAAGCGATCTTTTGGGTGGACGGACAGCCTTATCGAATGCCCGATATAGTCATTCTGCCTTTGTTGAAAGAAACCAACGAAAAGCGCCGGGACACGGCGCACTCCAAACGCAACGCGAGGTTCGTTGCGTCGGCAGTTCCTGGCTGCTCATTTCGCGATCGGAATTTGACTTACGCCAAAAATCCCCAAAGGAATCCACAGCCCACTATCGATCGTACCATCTGCTGAGTTCAAGTCGAACCAAAGGCATCCGGATGGTTGGCCTCGGCCAATGCGGGTGAGAGCAGACGGATTCGAGGAATCAAATAGATCGACAGCATTATCCGTTTCCTGGATGGCCAGCAGATCCCCGCGAGTCAGGAGAGCGTTGGCGGGATTGGGGAGAGTGACGCTTCCCAATAAGCTAAAGTTTCCGGTATTGGCCAGCGTCCAACTTTCAAGCCTATGATCTGTCACATTTGAATTGGTGTAGTTGTAACCAGGTTTTCCAATGAAAACATTGGAGCCCTTCACCAGGACCGGATGCGGCCAGACATCGGTGAGCGCGAGCGAGGCCACCGGATGAGCCTCCACCCCATCGTAGGCGCTGGCATCCAGCCATTCTGTCGAATCATATTGGTTCGTCGTCCAATGAACCCCAACGGTATAGAGAAGCTCTCCGGCATGCGAGATCCCCTGGAGTGTGCCAGGGATTTTGACTGGCTTACGAACTGTAGGCGAAACCGGATCGGCGTAGTCAATCACATCCAGGAAAGAGCGTTGGACCCAATAGCCCGACGAGACGGGCGCGGCGAGAAACTCAGACCCATTGTGGCTCAGATAGACTAGCGTGCCGCTCGTGAAAGGCTGGCTGAAGCTCCACCAGGAATTCGGTGTCAGATCGACTTCAGAATCGAATTTAGGCAAGGTCGGAGCGCTAACGTCAAAGGCGAGCAGTTGTCCTCCTCCGCCCCCCCAAAAAGGTGATGCAACGTTAAGTGAAGCTGGGGCGGCGATCCCCATCGGAGGATCAATAATTCCCCAGAAGTTCAGGGTGCCACCTACCCACACCAGCACATCTGGTTTGGGCCAAACTGCCTCCCAATTACCGCCCCAACCCACCGAGTCAACTGTCGTTGATACCTTTCCCAGGACTGAAATGCGAGGCAGATCATGCGTATCAATGATTGTGACGAGAAAATTTGGTGTCTTAGTTGAAGGATCGCCGGATCCAGCATCCAGAGGGAAGTAGTAGAAGGTCTGGCTTTGAGCGACGTATAAGCGATTATCCTTCAATGTTGCTCCTACGATCGGCAGGTTATCCAACGTCAGCTCAGTGAACAGTTGATCGGGCTGATCCGCACCGGCAATTCTGACCAAAGACTCGCTTTGGTACCCATACCAGCCAGCAGAACTGCTCAATTCGATAAGGTAATTACCCTGAAGGAACAAGCGATCGACCGGCCAGGCGAGTTTGGTGTCTCCACGCACGATTGGATGATCCCGATCCACGGCATCGACGCTTAGAAGCTCCCACCCGGAGAGAGACAGAATGCGATCGCGAGAAAAGGCAGCGCGGCGAGGCTGACACTGATGCTGAATGATGCCGCGTGCCACAAGATTAGTGCGGTTCAAATCAATTAACTGAACTTGCGAAGTCCACCCGTTGGTCGTATCGCCACTGTACGGCACGAGAATCAAACCGATATCTGTAAGGACAGTGAATGCCTTCTCATCGTAATTGGCTTCACTCCACGAATAATTTTGGCCTAGCAGTAACCGACTTAGAAGGCTGGGATTGGACGAATCATGCACATCAAAAAGTGACACTGCGACGCGGTTGGATTCGACACCCACTGCCACCAACCGATCACCGAGGGGTTGAATATAAGTGGACCATCCAGGAACCCGTAATGCCCCAGCTATGCGCGGTCGGGTTGGGTCAGCTAAATCGACTATCCAAAGCGGATCGATTTGGAAAAAGGTCACGACGTAAACCAAATTGCCATCGAACCGGGTGGCATGCAGTCTTTCACCATTACCTAGAGCTAGTTCCCCAAGCTTGGTAATAGTTCCCGGCGCAGCCGAGCGCGGATCCGGCAAACGGAATGTTTCCAGTTTCGTTACCAGAGTTGTTCCGTTATTCCAATGCCAATCCTCCGAGATGGAAGTGAACACACCACCTGAATAATTCAATTTGAACTTGTCAATAACACGTCCCGCGCTGCGTATGGATGCATAGGACGCCATCGCGCCGTTGGGATCCGTGATGTCGATGATGCGAATAAGAGATTGCCACCAATTTGTCGGATCCTGTGTGACAACGAAGAGGTAGGTATCCGTCGCGGTGACTACGTTGCCATATCCTGCATACCACAAAGTGTCACGGGTTGCGGGAGATTCAGGGTCGCTCAGATCGAAAGAGGAAACCATAGTGCCCCATTCCCAGGTTGTATTCGTTGTTCCTGAAACGGGGCGATAGGTTTGCGAGGCTACGTACAGAGCGGTTCCAACCATTCGGCTTTCCTGAATCCAGCCTGGGACTGATAAGCTCTTTACCAATCGAGGTTGGCCATTCGAAACGGCGACGATCATCACTTGGCTTTCATCGCTATTGTAAGAACAACTCGTGCGTGCCAGCAAAACTACGTGGTTCGATCCCGCTAGATACATGCGCTCTCCTGCGGCCGGCAATGCCAACGTCCCACGAACCCTCGCCAAATCGGGATTGGTGATGTCGATCACCTGAAGCCCTCGATATTGATTAAAGAAATAGAGGGTGTCGCCACTGAACTGCCAAATGTCTGATTCAACCACTTCCCTGGTCGAATCGGCGGCCCCTCCCGGAGCAGCATCTCCCGGCCCCATGGTAACCGGACTTCCAATCGTGTTCGTCGGCGGACCGGTGAAATCATTGGTCCCTTTATAAAAACTCGCGGGGAGTGGCTGTTGGTTGTCAGCGCGAACACGCAGCAGCTCGGCCGGTCGCGCGCAAGGAATTTGGAAGTTCACCAATCCCGCAGTTCCGTCCAATTGTTTTACTGCAGCCGGCGCCCATGTGCCTGCACCAAAACGTTCGCGCGTTTCAAGCGTCAACCGCCGGACACCGGAGGGAACGTTCACCTCGACGACAATATTAGTGCCATCGCGCCGAATGGCCGTAATGAGAGGGTTATTCTGAGAGAAACACACGCTCGTCACCCCACTCGCGAGCAGGCAAGTCAAAACCAGAATCGAGCGGTGGAGAACCGCAGAGAGCTGCCTCGTTTTCATAAGCCGAAATGGATCCTATCGTAACTAACTTCGCCTGATGCTCAGGGTCAAGCCAAAACCTGAACAAAATTACGGAGAAAACAATCTTTCCAAAGTCAACTGGGCTCGCTAGACCTTGCCAAGGTCAATGCATTAACACCCAATTTCTCAGGGCACCCCTACGCGATAAAATCTGATGGCGTTTGTCGGCGCAGAAACCAGCACTTGAAGAGTTCCTGTTCCGGAAACCACACCGAAGCTCTGCCATGAGATGGGAAATGACAAGTTCGTCGCTTGCTCAATTAAATAGCTTACGCCGGGCTGGCCGGAAAAACTGAAGTGAAAATTACTTCCGGTCAGCCCCGCTACCAGCGAAGGTGCGGCAAGCGGTATTACATGAACGATCAGGTTTGTCGTGACTCCGGTGGGATTATCTGTATTGAAAGCTGTAAATGTGACGGGATAGTCGCCCGGGTTGGTCCATGCATGGGTGGTGAAGCCGCTGAGATTTGTGGCCACAGTCCCATCACCAAATGACCATTCGACGCGAGCGGCCCGGCCCCGTGTTTGACCCGAAAGAGGCAGGATGCCTCGAGCCGCAACTTCCGGCCAGGGGGTGGTCAAATCTACTGTTAAAGCGCCGCTGAAGTCGCTTTCAAGCACTTCATCGCAACCTATTGAGGGGGGATTGGACCATGTCTGCCCATCGAGATCAGTACCAATGGACGGTAGAATACCTGCGCCGCGGCAAGGGGAATTTTCCCCAATATGCGATTCGTCCATGAGTTGAGGATCCGATGATATATTTCCAAGACCGGGCGCCGATGGTGTCGTGCAGCAGTATTGAAACGAGGAAGTAAGGTAATTGGCAGTATATAATCCTGAGCTCGAATCCCGATTAAAATAAACGATGGAGTTTGTCAGGGTGCTGGAATACACCCCGCTGCCCACTGATGGAGATGAGTTGTGGCTGACCGTGCATTGATTCAGGGTTCCAAGATAACAGCCGGCACCCTGCGAAGCTGCCGAATTCCTGATGATCAGGCAGTTGTTCAGTTTGCTCGAGTAAGAACCTCCTCCAGTCGTTGCCGCCCAATTACCCGCGAGAATGCAGTTGGCTAGAGTTCCTCCATAAACTCCACCACCCTGTGCCGCGGCATTGTTGCTCAAAATGCAGAATGCCAATGTTCCGCCTTGAGCATAGGCTCCTCCTCCCTGCGATGAGAAAAATCCGGAGCTGCGCGTTGCCCCATGTCGAAGTGTGAAACCGCTCAATGCGCCCTGGACATAGGCACAGCGCACTGCGTTTGGCCCGTTGGTAGTTCCATTTTCCCATTGGCCCTCAATTACTGTGTCTTGCGGTCCGTTCACGCTCATGATCATTGTCTGGTAGCGCACGTTCACCCGGTTAGTAAGATCACCATCGTTGGAAGCACCTCCCGAATTGTAAATGCCGTTTGTCACTACGACCACATCACCTGGCATGGCGATGCTGGCGGCATCCTGAATATTGGTAGCAGCGGTTTGCCAGGTCCCAAATGGAATGGCTGCGTTGGTTCCTCCCACGTCAACACAATAGACACTCACTTGAATCACGGCAGCGGTGGATGCCCCAAACGCATTGCTGACGGTCAACTGATAAAATCCGGCATCGTCAGGCCCGAAGTTCCTCACGATTAGATTAGAGGTGGAAGCCGCTCCATAGTGAGCCGAGTTGTCCAGAATCGCTCCATCTTTGCGCCACCAGTATGTGATGGGTTCTTGCCCGGACGTTAACACTGAAAAACTCGTTTCACCAACACGTGTGCCAGGCGAGACTGTCGCTGGAACAAAGATAGTCGGCTGTTCACGCCACTCATCGCAGCCAATCGACGGCGGGGCACTCCAAGATTGACCGTCAATGTCGCTGCCGACGTTAAACGCTACATTCCCTTTCCCACGGCACGGTGAAATGGACGCAACATGGATTCTGTCGCCTAGAAATTGCGGATCACTGTTGATATTCGAAACGCCACCAGAGAGTGGTGCCGCACAGCTATATTGCATCGGACAATTGAAATAATTCGCATATTGTGGAAACGCAGCGGAGTTGAAATATAGAATGCTGTTCACAGCCTGCCCGCCGTAACAACCTCCGCCTGACAATGAGCACGAGTTCCTGACCACCGTGCAATTGGTTAAAACACAGGAATCCGTGCCCCCGCCTCCAGAGGCAGAATTACCAAGAACGGCACAGTTAAGGAGAATACCACTGGCTGCTCCACCTCCATTCCCAGCCCACGCTTCGTTACCGATTAAGGAACTATTTTTCAGTGTACCACCGTACGAACCTCCCCCTGAAGCAGCACGGCTGCCCCAGATAACGCAGTTGGTGATAATAGCACTGGGGCCTGAACACCATGCGCCGCCACCGCTCATTAATGTTGTGGAGTCACCCGAAGCCGACGCAGATCCCCATCGCAAAGTAAATCCGCTCAAGGTCGCGCCATTTGTCAGCCAGGCACAGCGGACAAGTCCAAATAGATAAAGCTGTTGGCCTTGAATTATAGTAACTGACGGTCCATTCAAACTGCGAACCAGCAGCGGCTTATCCAGCACCACCCGGTTTGTCAGGTCACCGGCCATGCTCTTTCCGCCAGTGTTGTAAATCCCATTGGTCACCCAAACGATGTCTCCACTGGACGCTGCTTCAATAGCATCTTGAATATTTCTCGCGGCGGTAACCCAGTCCGAGTAAGGTGGAACATTTGCGCCCGAGGGTGAAACATAGAAATCAGCGGCTTCAATAGGGCGGGGCAACATTAAATATAACAAAACAAGGATGCAAACGCGGCACATCCCAGGCAGGTTTTGCAGTGTTAACATCACTTAGTGTTTTATTACTCCAGCCTGGTTCCTATATAAAATTGAAGATCGTTGGTCAAGCACAAATGACTTCGGCAAACCTGAACATTTCATTCCTTGGAATAAAGAAGATTAAATCTCGCAGTCTGCGCATAAGTACCCCACCCAAATATACAGTAAATCGCCGGGTTAAACGGGCATTTGATTTCGTCAAGCTGGATTGTTTGTTTCAATAAAGATAGTCTTTCAAGGCGGCGGAGCGCCGACTTGGATCTCCTGATACGAATCAGGATTCGAGCATGCCATCAAACAAAACAAAACACTCTTTACTGAGGATCAAGACGGCATTCACGTTAATTGAGCTGCTCGTGGTCATTGCTATTATTGCTATCTTGGCATCCATGTTGTTACCTGCGCTGGCCAAGGCCAAGGAACGCGCCAAGCGCATTGCTTGTCTGAGCAACCTCTCGCAAATCCTAAAGGGCGCAACGTTATATGCGATGGATAACCAGGAAAAATTTGTTCAACCCATTTCACAGGTTGTCCAAATTTCGTTGGATAATGCTGCTTCGAATGCCTTCGCTTCCGTAAGCTTACGAGGCAAAATTTTGACATGTCCCAACCGTCCTGACTTTCCCATTTATGAACCCGAATTCCCGCAACTCACCATCGGCTACCAGTATCTGGCGGGCATTCCCATTTGGTTCAATCTTTCCTTCCCCGCCGGCATGCCTTCACGCAGTCCAATGAAGCTCAGTACTTCGCGACCGTTCTGGGTGCTCGCTGCCGATACGACCATGAAGATTGATGGAGCGTGGGGTGGGGGTCGTCCAACTGCTTATGCCGGGATGCCATCTCATCGTAACAATCAACCTTGGCCGGCGGGTGGCAATCAGGTTCACGCGGATGGCTCAGCCAGATGGGTGAAGTTCCAGGACATGTATTTCATTCATAGCTGGGGAGTCGATGGCACGCGCAACGCCTACATTTTCCAGGAAGACACTGGGAGTTGGGTGCCTGGCCTCAAGGACAAGGCCAAGCCCTGAGGCAGAAGGTCGTGATGAATAAGATCCCAAACCTGACCTCAGTGCCGCTATCCTCAAAAACTCTTCGCGCCAGCAAGTCCGGAGGTGCGCTAATGAAGGTAATATTGTGTGTCGCCGCGTGCCTTGGGTTGGGGTTCGCGACTTTTAATCTAATCAAATTCTCCGGCAGGAATTCCGTCCATTATCCCTATTGGTGCAAAGACTGCAAAGCCGTCTTTGACGTAAGCGAACTAAAAAAAGATTCGCAAAGTTGGCGGATTGTTCCGGGTGGCGGAAGTGATTCAGTCGTGCTCTGCATTCATTGCAAAACAGGTTGGGCGTATCCGGCCGTAAAGTGCGCGCAATGCGGAACAAAACATCTAATGCACATCTGGCGCTCCAGCGAGTGTCCGAAGTGCAATCCGGAAATCGCCAAAGCGGCGGCGGAAAAGGGCATAAATCTTTCCCCCTCTGAACTGCGTTAGTAACATCGGACCGCGAACCGTCCTCGGTTCGCAGGGGCCACCTGGAATCAAAGCGCACGACCTCTTCGGTGACCGTTATTTCCTTCGGGTCAGGTTTCCGCGACCGCCTCCACGTTTGATATTCTCGGGCGCTGCGAGCCGAGGACAGCTCGCGGTCCGCTTCTTGTATTTCCGCCAATTGTTCCTCGTGTTCTTCAGAACATCTCGGCCTTTACGCAGCCACCGACGAGCCCAACTAAACTCCGTTGCCAATATCGCCAGCCCAAGAGGAATCATGATGAAGGCCGGGCCGGGCAAAACAATCATCGCTACACCGACGGCCACCACGGTTATGCCGAGGGTCGCGACCACAATCCGTTTGACGGGAGGAGGCAGTCCATTGAAACGAATTACTCGGCGGAACTTTTTCCATGATGTATTAGCAACGGCCAGGCTCATGACGCACTAATCTCCTGCCGAATAACAAATGCGCAAGTCCAGGTAGAGTGGGGAGAAATCCCACTCGGAGTTGGAAGGGGTGTTACTTCTTAAAACGCCGTTCTAAAGGTTGGGTGCGTCATTCCCTGCGCGTCGAGCTTCCATACCTGGGAGCGCCGCCATCCCTGGCGGCTTGCTCGAACCGGAAGGTGCAGCCGGCGGTGATGCCGGCGCTCCCAGGCAAAAAGTGCACTCGGTTTATCTAATTTCCGCCCTGAAAAACCTCGTGGAAGCCGAAGAGGCTTCTCCAACGCTAAATTGGGTGTTGAACATGAGATTCGTGGCTATAGGTATCCAGGCGTTCAAATCCGATGACATCCATAGCACAACTTTTTGACCTGGAGCAGCAGTGACTGTCACTGATGAATTGGTATTGTTTCTTTGGAAACTAAGCAAAGGCCTTGGTTCGACGACGCGCCCAAGACGCATTCCATTGCCGTAACTCGTGACCCAAATTTCATTCGCATCGTATGGATTGAAGAACACGCGGGTGGGAAACCGGAAGGGGTAATCAAGCTGAGTGAATGATGGCGAAGCTGCTCGTCGGTTTGCCGAGTACCACAACCCCTGGTCTTCAGTAGCAACGTACATTTCATCCTGGCTGGTCGGGTGGATAGTACAAGACCCTACAGCCTTAAGGTTAGTTGTGATGCGCGTCCATGAGACACCGCGGTTGGTCGTAAAGTATAATCCTCCATATCCAGCCGAAGCCCCCCATTCGCCCCAGACACTCGCGTACCAGGTATTTTGAGAAGAATCGTGCGGATCGATGGTGATATCTTTTGTGTAATATTGCATTCCAGCAGCACTTCGATCAAGCCAGCTTACACCGTCGTTTGTGCTGACAAAAACCCCGGAGCTCGGCTGGAAATTGCTGGAGGCGATGCGTGCCGAATACGAGGCTACGATCGTGCCGTCATTGAGTACCACAACGTTGTAGGGGTGCCCTTGAGTGCGTGGCGGGTTTGGAAGTTTTGTCCAGGTTGATGAAGTGCCAGCGTCGAGATTTAAGGTGCGGTAAACACCACCGGTGGCGCTGTTCACCATGGCAGCGTAAAGGCGTGTGGCATTGTTGGGATCGAATGCCAGGCCAACGATCGGTCGGCCCAGATTCTTAAATCGAGTCCATGTTGCGCCGTTGTTGGTGGAATACATCACTTCGCCAGTGCCGCCGTCGATTGATGAGTCCTGGCAATAGCGGTCCCAGGCGTACATATCATGAACAGATGACATGGCGGCATATACCAGGCCATTGGTTGGGTGCTTGATTGTTTGATAGGTGCTGTTGTAGGCAAGAGAAAGAGGGGACATCCACGCAGTTCCTGCATTGGTGCTGAGCATCCCGCGAATATCGGTAAAGCTGCAAAAGAGTGTATTGCTCGAGAACCATGACAGCCACCAACAGGAGGTGTCCTCAGCTCCCGACCCTGCGTAATACGTCGCTTTTGGTGTCGCAGATCCGGCTGCGTTTTCGCTGCCTTGCCAATCATAAGACTGACGCCAACTGACTCCGCCATTTGTCGTGACATGAATAAAACCAAAATCGGAGATTACCGCACGATTCGGATCGCTTTGGCAAACCGTGAAGCCCATGGCGCATTCACCGAAGGACCACTTTTTCCAATTCCAACTTTCGGGACCATCGCCCGTCCATCCTGTTGCCACGTTGGCATTGCCTGTGCATTGCATTACTTGAGACCACGATGCTCCCCCATTTATCGTTTTTAGAACTACCGGTTGGCCGAGGCTATCAGAACCAGCCGCATAGGCGATGTTGATATTAGTGCGGCACATCGCCACAAAGAATATGTAATTATTCCCAACGCCATTTGTTGCAACGGTCCATGTCCCTGTGCCGCCATCCAGCCGATAAATCGCCTGGTAATTGGGATAATCAGATCCTTGTACGCCTGGGTAGACATCTGCCGAGCCCAGAGTCACACAAAAAAATCTCAAGGCGCCGTTCTCTTTGGCGCCCGCAAATGAAACCATCGCTTCGGTTGCCGGAATTCCTGGCGCGCCCGCAAAGGTGAATGAGGCACCGCCATTGGTGGAAAAGACTAGTCCGGGTCTTGTTCCGGCATATATGTTGACCCCATCCCAGAAGGCTCCGGCTATCAGCAAGTCATTTGCTGTGTAACAATCTTTATAAGTCCCTCCGGAATTTGTTGATAAACGCAGCGTCGTGTAGTCGCTTACTAACAACCTGTTGGTGGATTGCGGATCGGCGTAAAGGCAATAAACCGATTGCGAGGAGGGTGGGATGCTTGTCCAACTCGTCCCACCGTTTGCTGATCGTGCAGGAACAGAATCATTGAGTGCGTAACGTACCAGAGGATCACTGGTGAATTCCATCCGGCCGGGAAGGCTTCCACCAAGCAACAATCGAAAATCAACGGTCTCCCACGTGCGTCCAAAATCAGTCGAGTGAAAGAGGTCACTCATGTCCGAACCGATCCAAAGATCGTCGGAATTAAATGGGTTGATTGAAGGAGCAAAAAAAGCGCCTCCTCCTCCTGGGCCTCGTGAGACAAACCGAGCAGGCGGGGCAGCATCCGCATCAACGTTGCCTAAGATTCCAAAAACAATCGCGAAGACCAGTAAAAACGTCGTTGGAGTCGGAGATGAACGCATGACAGAGTGTCTCAAGTTGGACGGCAGAGTGTTGTGAAGACTTAGTCCTGGACGGAGGAAAACGACAATGGCCCGAGGTGAATTCCGGTCTCTTCTCTTACTTTGTGCCTTAATTAATTAATAAAATAACCCTCCGCGCAGTCGTTTTGGGAGCGGGATTTATGCCAATATTTAGTAATACCTGATCGGATAGGATCGAAAAGTAACCAACGCAGTAAATCTGCTCTAGGTTATTGAGAATGAACTTCCGATAGTAGCCGCCGAGGTAAGGTCGTGTTGCCCAACTCTCATCAGAATCAATCACTCCGGGTTGGAAACCGCAGGGCTCAAAACTTCGATCAACATCTGGGGTGTTGGCGGTTTGACGAGGTAGGCTTTCGCACCGAGCCTGCGGGACCGCTCACGGTCGCGGTCTTCGGGAGAGGAACTCAGAACAAAGACGTCCATCGGAGAGAGGGAGGCCCGCTCACGAAGCCACTCCATTACTTCGAAACCATTTACGAAAGGCATTTTTAGATCGAGGAAAAGGTGCTGCGGCAACGGGAAAGAGACACGATCGATGTATTTACCTTCGCCCGCGAGATATTCAATGGCTTGCTGCCCGTTCATAACCACATGCATGGGCAAGCCCAGGTTAGTCTTTGCGAGAGCACGCTCCATCAGGAAAACATCGTTGGGATCATCCTCGACCAGGAGAATGTGTTGCATTCCAAAGGATACGTTAATGAGTCGCTGCGGGCAATTCTATCCAGAAGCTGCTGCCGCTAACGCCGTCCGACTCGACACCCACACGGCCACCCATCTTTTCCGCTGCTTTTCGGACAATGGCCAAACCGATCCCAGTGCCTTCATAAGTGGGATCCTGGTGCACTCTTTCGAACATACCGAACAGACGCGAGTGGTATTTTGGATTTATCCCGATGCCATTATCCGTGATCCATAATCTGACGGCGCCATTGATTCTCTCGGTGCGGACCTGAATCTTTGGATGTACTCCGTGGGCGACGAACTTAGCACTGTTGGTTAAGAGGTTGGAGACGGCCTGAGCCAAAGAGGGCTCATGAGCAAGAACTTCATCCAACGGTTCTCGAATAATGATTTCGGCATGCGTAGGCTGTAGTTCCGGAAATTGGGAAATGACGTCCTGTACCAGCTTTTGAACGGATACCCGCCCACGGAGAGTCTGGGAGCGGGCGACCCGGGAGTAAGTTAAAACGTCATGAATCAATTGTTCCATCCGTGAGGTACCGCGAATGATCCGTTCAAGATAATTGCGTCCTTTGGCATTGAGCAGATGGTCGCAATCTTCGACCAGCGCCTGAGCGAAGCCCTTGATCGCGCGAACGGGGGCGCGAAGATCGTGAGATACGGTGTAGGAGAATTCCTCCATCTGTGCGACCGCTTGCTGCAGGGAAGAGGTGCGTTCGGCGACAAGTTTCTCGAGATTTTCGTGGGATTTTGCGACGGTTTCCCGCGCTTTGCAGAGTTCAGTGATATCGCGGGCGATCTTGGAAGCGCCAACAATCCGCCCGTCGGCGTCGCGCACCGGAGATACTGTGAGTGAAATATTCACCACAGAGCCATCCTTACGGCGTCGAATCGTTTCAAAGTGATCAATGCGTTCACCTGCGCGAAGCCGGCGAAGGATATCGGGTTCCTCAACCTGGAGTTCAGGAGGGATGAGAATTGCCACCGGCTTTCCTATGACCTCTTCCGCGCAGTATCCAAAAAGCCGTTTTGCGCCCGCGTTCCAACTGGTGATGATTCCATTGAGGTCTTTTGTAATAATTGCATCATCGGAATGTTCAACCACGGCCGCCAGGCTCGCGAGGCGAACTGCGTTTTCCCAGCGAAGCCGCTCGTGATCGGCGATAATTCGTGTACACCACCATAGAAGCCAACAGAGAATGGTAATCAGGGCCAATACCAACAGGGCAGTTCCCGTTCCAGTATCAAACAAATGCATCTGTTCTCCCTGGAGACGGAGCCAGCCCAGAATAATCGGCAGAGTAATAATAAGAGTAAGAGCGCGGCGTGACAGAACCCCTGCAGCAGTATTGGCGGACAAGGTGCGAGAAGGTTCGAGGTTCGTTAGTTGTGCAAGGAGCGACAAGCCTAAAGCGAAGATGACGACGGCAGTCTGCAGGGCGATGCCAGTGAGATTCTTGTTAGAGAAAAGGCTCTCGGCATCAAAAGCGTAACCAATCAAAGCGAGTGCGCCAATGGCGCAGACCGCAATGCCGAGAGCAGGTACGATCTTGCGCAGGCGTGATCCTTTCGAGACAAAAACCAAGGCGATTCCCAGAAGAGTGAAGGCAGTAGATGAGGGAGGACCCATCCGTCCGGGGGCTGCAGCGGCCTTCGACTCCCAAGGTTCTTTCACAAGCAAGGTGTCGATTCCCAGGTTCAACCCGGACGCATGCTCATAAAGAGTGAGGCCACCGATGAGTCCCACAAATATGCCCAGTGGAATGCAGGCCTTGGAAGCCCAGGACTTCCGGAGCGAATATACCAAGAGCGCCGCTCCCGTACACGCACTGGCTAACGCAGTATTTGCGAACATCGCAATCCCTGTGTTGAACCAATCCGTGAGCCTCGGAAGATTTAAGAACCAGCCACTCAGGGTGACAAGCCCGCTGATCAGCGCGTACAAAGCAAGTAATGCAGGCACCCTTGTGCCCTTATTGACCTGCTCCGCGTTTTGGTATGGTTCTATATCGGTCGTCAAATTTCTCACTACAAACAAATTGAGGCAAGACTCAAGATGGGGTTTCCCTCTTACCGGCGCCTCGACCCATGAGGCCAATATATATACCAAACGAGTATTGAACCGCTTATTCGTCTGGGGTGAATACCCCAGACAAGCAATTTTCCCAGCCCTGTGGGCATCGGCATGCATCAGGACCTGCGTCTCTGTCTCCTCAATAGATCGTTAAAAGGGATTCGACTAACTCAAACACATTTCACACGGATTTTATATTAATAAGATTGGGGCGCGACTTGTCGCTTGAATGACGAGGTACGAAACCTGAGACTCGGAGGGTGCGTTGGAAAAAAGTGACATTGGTTGGGGTCGGTCTATTGGGCGGGTCCTTGGGCGCAGCTCTTAAGAGAAAACGGCTTGCGGATTCTGTGGTTGGGTTGGTCCGCCGGAAAGTCAGTGTACGGGAATGTCTCAGGGCAGGGGCGGTTGATTCAGCCACGCTCAACTTTTTTGAGGCGATTGAGGGCGCGGAACTAATCGTCCTTTGCACTCCAATCGCTCAGATGGGGCCGTTGCTTGAACAAATGCTTCCGGCATTAAGACGTGGAACGATCATTACGGATGTCGGAAGCGTGAAAACGACCGTAGTTCAAGAACTGGAGCCGCTGGCATCGAGCGTGGGAGCGCATTTCGTAGGAAGCCACCCTATGGCAGGCGCCGAAAAGATGGGAGTCGCCGCAGCGCGCCCGGATCTATTCGAGGATGCGATGTGCGTCATAACGCCGACAGTGAGGTCAAATCAGAGGGCGACACAAAAAGTCTCAGCTTTGTGGAGGTCAATTGGCGCCCGTTTGATGCGTCTGTCGCCCGCGCGACATGATGAATTAGTTAGTCGCTCGAGCCATTTGCCGCATATTGTGGCAGCCACACTGGCCAGATTGGTGCTAGATCCCGCCTGGCCCAAAGAGCAGAGCCTCTTATGTGCCACCGGCTTTCGCGACAGTACCCGAATTGCCTCTGGTTCACCGGAAATGTGGCGTGATATAGAAATTTCCAATGGGCAAAACGTGATAAAAGCGTTGGACATTTTCATTCGAGATTTGAAGTCAGTACGAAATCTTGTTGCGAAACGAAACCCGCGCTTAATCGAAGGTTTTCTTAACGAGGCGAAACAGCGTCGCGATCAATGGAGAGAGTTGGGAAATAACTCATAAATACATTCAAGGAACATGATGTCGTGTTGGTTTAGAACATTAGCTCTCGTGAAAGTCTTGAAGAACAAAGGCTGCTTTGGGCGAGCGGCGGCAACCAATTGCTCCGTAAGCCTGAGATCTGAATTCGAATCCCAACGGGATTCCGTCCTTCAGCCCAGGGTTGCGAGGAACGAGCTACCCTGGGTGATAGTTATTGGGGGTATGTCAGCCCTGAAGGGGTTGTGTCTTAGGTCTTCCATGAGCGAAAAAGCATCGAAACGCAACCCTCTCACGGTTGATGAATTTTTAAACAGCGTTCCCAGGGTAGCTCGTTCCTCGCCACCCAGGGCTGAGGGACACAATCCTTCCAGGATTGAACATTTCCTAATGCTCGCTCAATGAATCCAACATGTCCCTGCCTGACCTTATCGAAATCACCCCTTTAACTCGGCCCATCCGTGCCGAAGTCAGCGTTCCCGGGTCAAAAAGCATTACGAATCGAGCTCTCATTCTTGCTGCCCTCAGCGATGCCGATATCGAATTGAAAGGAGCACTTTGGAGCGAAGACACGCAGGTGATGGTTGAAGCTTTAAAAACACTCGGATTTCAAATAACAGTCACTCTTGATCCGGACGAATTTTGTAATCGGACAATTTTTGTTCAAGGCATGGGCGGCAGAATTCCAATGGCAGGCACCGATACAAAACCGTTGGAACTTTTTGTTGGAAATGCCGGAACCGCGGCACGATTTTTAGCTCCGTTGGTTTGTCTAGGGCAGGGGATGTACCGGTTGCATGGAGTGCCACGCATGCATGAACGTCCCCAGAATGCTCTCTTTCAAGCTTTGCGCAACCTGGGCTATGATGTGGCGGCTTCGAATGACAAGTTGCCAGCTTTGATTCGCGGGGCCGGCCCAAAACCGGGGCATTGTGAAGTTTCTGTCCGTGAGAGTTCGCAGTTTGCCTCAGGCCTGATCCTTTGTTCGGATAAAGGGGGTTGGCGCATTACCATCAGCGCGGAACCGTCGGCGCCACCTTACGTCCAAATGACTTCCAAGCTAATGGAGATTTTCCCCAGTACAGGCGGTTCGTTTCAGATCGAGCCGGATGCCTCGAGCGGAAGTTATTTTCTAGCGGCTGACCGACTAGCTCCAGTAGCGAATGATGGGCCGGGCACCCGCCCTCAATCTATTGCCGTTGCTCATTGGCCAAACTCAGGATGGCAAATTGATGAGCATTTTCCCGAAGTGATCCGTCGGACTACCGCATTACATGACGGCTTGGAAAACCATCAAAAAAATGGAACAGGCAACTCGGGAATTCAGACACGTGCTCGAGAAAGCGGGGAAACTGACTCGATCTCACGGGAAACCGATTTAGGCGATAGCATTATGACGGCGATCATGCTCGCGCCATTTGCATTTAAGCCAATTCGGTTCACCGCCCTGGGCAGGCTGCGCGTTCAGGAATCGGAACGTGTTGCTGCTCTCAGAACGGAGCTGACGAAATGCGGCGCAAAGGTCCAGGAAACCGGTGATACACTGGAAGTTTTTCCTTCTCAGCCCCATGGCGCCGAGATTGAAACGTACGATGATCATCGGATAGCCATGTGTTTTGCGATTCTTGGATTGAAAGTGCCAGGCATTCGAATCAAGAATCCGGCCTGTGTTAAAAAAACGTTTCCCAACTTCTTCCAAAAACTTGCCGCGCCTGGTCCGCACGGCCTCGGGGCGCAAATCATTGACGTGGCAACGGAGCAAACATTGCCGATGGCAAAATTGTTCGCGGATTAAATAAAGGTTTATCGAATGCCTAAAGAACAACCAATCGTGATTGCCATCGATGGCACCAGCGCCAGCGGCAAGAGCACCAATGCCAGACTCGTTGCCAAAGCCTTGAATTTCGCGCACGTGGATACCGGAGCGATGTACCGAACCCTGGCCTGGTATTGTTTACAAAAGAGGATAGACGTTCAGGATGAAAAAGCTGTGGCCGCAGCTTGTCGTCGGTGGAAAACAGCGCTGGAGTGTCGCGATCGCCAGGTGCACCTGACCGTGGAGGGTTACTATCCCGAAAAGGAAATACGCACAGCCGAGGTCAGTGCTGCTGTGCCGCACGTCGCTGCTATTCCTGTTGTGCGCGAGTGGATGAAAAAAACACAGCGACGCGCGATAGAGTTTGGAAATCTCGTCATGGAAGGCCGCGATATTGGAACCAATGTTTTTCCGGAAACGGATTTCAAATATTATCTCGACGCCCATTTGGACGAGCGTACTCGGCGAAGAACGGCAGACGGTGTTCACGAAAATTTAGCGGCACGCGACCAGCGTGACAGCCAGCGGTCTGTCGCTCCATTGATGATTGCCTTAGGAGCCAAAGTCATTGATAACTCGCAAATGACCTCGGAGCAGACCAGCGGTTTCATTATAGGGGACATTAGAAAGCGGCTTGCAGAAAGAGAAAAGGAGTTGCCTCAATCACGGTGAAATTGGGACCGTTCTGAATGTGCATTTCCGGGACATATTGGGATGATTGTTGTGGAAAGCCTTCGGGATCCGCCTCTGCTTCATTTTCCCAAATCCAGGGGCTCTCGACAAAGTTTCAGCCCCAATGAATCCCGTCTATTTCGTCGGCTGGTGCGCCTTTCGCGCCGTCTACGCTGTCTATTTTCGTTGGAAGGTCTTTACTCCGGAACACGTGCCCAAAACAGGACCGGTGATATTAGCGTCAAACCACTCTAGCTTTTTGGACCCTATGCTTGTGGGTGCCGGTCTTCATCGTGAAATCAATTATCTCGCCCGTGAAAATCTCTTCCGGTTTCCAGTCCTCGGTTGGATCTTGCACAAATGGCAAGCCGTTCCAGTGAACCGGGAAGGTGGTGGCGCTAAAGGCTTGAAAGCGATTCTGGACAGGTTGCTGGCTGGAGGCGCCATCATTTTGTTTCCGGAAGGAACGCGCAGCGCTGACGGCAACCTTCAACCGGCTCGTTCCGGGGTAGGTCTTACAGTCATTAAATCAACTGCGCCCGTTGTTCCCGTACGCGTTTTCGGAACTTTCCAAGCTTATAACCGGCATATGCGCTTCCCGCAGCCCCGCAGAGTATCGGTCAAATATGGCGAGCCAATGTTGTTTGAGAAGTTACGATTAGAAGCGAGGAGTTGCTCCAAGGAACGTCTCAAAGAGATTTACCAGGAAGTGGCCAATCAGATCATGGAAAAAATAGCCCGCTTGGAGCCGAACGATTAATGCGGTCCAATCAGATAAACTTCTTCCTGTTCAATGTCTTATCTCTAACTCTTTTTGCTTGATTTCCTGCGAACATTGGCGTGTCATTAAACCTCGCATTAGCTCCGACTGGCCAACGGGGCAAAATAATAATGGCCGAATAATAACTAATAATCCTTATGATACTCAGATTCGAAGTTGACCAGGCTGAGGCATTCCGCCAAGGCGTAGATGTTCCCAAATCTACAAACCACGTTGACGTTGATCCATCCAAACTCTCGCAAGAAGAGAGAAACCTGATTGCAGATCGCTTGGATGGCATCGATGTGATGGAGAAAGGTGTTGATCTGGAAGTTTCTGCAGGCTCTTCCAATGAAGATGACACGGTTCACTACCACATCAGAGGGCTTAAGAGATCCAACACTCGCGTCGTTAGCAAACTTCCCACGTTTGAATCGTTGATGGAAGCAATCCGCGACGATGAAGCCAAGGCTCGAAAGAAATTGAGCGACTTCCGGGTGAACTTCAAAGGACCCTCCTGATAGGCCCAGATTCTTTTGTTCAGATTTCGGCCCGCCTTTTATCCATCGGTGGGCTTTTTGTTTGCCTAACTATAACAAAGTGTCGCTGTGAACGCCGGCATCCTTGCCGGCGATTTTGGCGAGATCTTCTTTTTTCAGCTTTACAAAACAATTGACCCCGTCGGCAAGGATGCCGGCGCTCGCAGGCCTTCTCCCTCGTCCCTATGCCATTCGCTTGCAAGTTGCAAGAGCGTGCCAAGCCATTATCTTAGGGTTGAGTATGAGCTTTGGTTCTCAGACCTCATACGCGAGCACGACTATGAAATTTGCTCAATGGACTAAAAGAATATTCCTTTTCGCTTTGGTGAACATCCTGGTGATGTTCACCATCTCTCTGGTTCTTGGCCTTTTGCGGGCCGGCCGTTTTATGCCCAGTGGCGGCCTGGCCAGTTTGGCGGTTATTTGTCTGATTTGGGGCTTTGCGGGTGCGCTGATATCCCTGGCGCTGTCGCGAGTCATGGCCAAGTGGTTCATGGGAGTTCGAGTGATACCCCCGGAGACAAGCGAGCCAGAACTTAGACAACTGGTCGAAACTGTCCATGCATTGGCGCGAACGGCTGGACTTCCCAAACCGGAAGTCGGGATCTATGAATCACCGGAGGTGAATGCGTTTGCCACAGGTCCGAGTAAATCTCGTTCTCTTGTGGCGGTCTCGACGGGTCTGCTTCAGAGAATGGGGTCTCGAGAAGTCGAAGGTGTTCTAGGCCACGAGGTGACTCACATTGCCAATGGCGATATGGTTACGATGACCCTGGTCCAGGGCGTCATTAACTCTTTTGTGTTGTTCTTATCTCGAGTACTGGCCTTCGTAGTCAGCCAGGCCATGCGTTCCCGTGACGATCGCAATGGCGGTGGATGGATGCAATTCCTGCTGGCACAGGTATTTCAGATCGTCTTTTCCATTCTTGGGTTGATTGTGGTGTGCTGGTTTTCCAGGATTCGCGAGTTTCGAGCGGATGCTGGCGGTGCTCGTTTGGCGGGCCGTGAGAACATGATAAGCGCATTGCGGGCGTTGGGGCGGCTGAACGATCCGAAAATTGCTGCTGCCGAGGCTCAGCATTCACAAGCATTCCAGAGCTTGAAGATTTCCGGCCCTCCGCGAGGATTCCTGGCGTTGTTTTCAACTCATCCGCCTATCGAAGAACGGATCGCCCGGCTTGAGCAAGGCACGGCGTACTGATGAATCAAGCCGGCTATCGTCAGGCTCTGATCGAGTACATCCGCGAGCAGGCCAAACCGCCAGAAAAATTCAGCCACCAACCCCGTCTTTATCGGCTTGCAACTGAACTGGCTGGGGGGGCTCGCTATGATGACGATGTCCTCTTCGCCGCAGCATGGCTTCACGATCTAGGCGTTTTCATTGGTCACCGACCGGAAGATCCCGTGGCCCTGGCAGAGTGGGACAATGTCGCTTATGCGCTCAAAGAAGCGCCCGCGATCCTGGAAAAGTTAGGTTTTCCGCCGGAAAAAATTGGCGCGGTGCTGGAGGCGATCCGAACACATCTGCCCTCGACAAATCCGACAACGTTTGAGGGAACTCTTTTGCGAGATGCCGACATTCTCGAGCAGCTTGGAGCAATTGCCATACTCCGTATGGTGTGCAAAATCGGACGGGACACCCGATTCGTGCGCTTCGCCGATGCGCTCCGCCTTTTAAGACGGAATGTAGAGCAATTGCCGGCGCAATTAAACCTCGACACTTCGCGACAGCTTGCACAGGGACGCATAAAAGTCCTGAATTTATTCCTTGAAGCCGCCAAGGCGGAAGCCAACGGAGAGGAGTTATAAAAAAATCACGGCTGGCGAACAGAACTGCAGGCGAACCACGCGAAGCGTTTGGACTGCGCCGTATCCCGGCGCTTTTCATTCGCCTTACTTACGTTCAATGAAATCCCTTTGACAAACCTCGGCCACAACCCCCGTCAGGGTTGGTTCAGGCACGCTGACCCAGAGGACTTTGTTGCAGAATCCCTTCAGGATTCGAACCTTTGCCAGATGACTTTTTCCTCAAACGATTTTACGTTTGCCGCAAGGCTTCGGAACTTTTCCCTTCACTATAAAGCTCGGCCCCTTTCTTGATAAATTCCCGGGATTTCTCTTCCATTCCCTTTTCGAGCGCTTCCTGTTCCGCCAATCCCTGTTCAGCAGCATATTTGCGCACGTCTTCGGTGATCTTCATGGAACAGAAATGCGGTCCGCACATACTGCAAAAGTGAGCCAGTTTAGCTCCTTCCTGAGGGAGAGTTTCATCGTGAAACTCGCGAGCAGTCACCGGGTCGAGCCCAAGGTTAAACTGGTCCTCCCAGCGGAACTCGAACCGAGCTTTGCTCAGAGCATCATCGCGATAGCGTGCCGCGGGGTGACCCTTGGCTAAGTCAGCGGCATGGGCGGCAATTTTGTAAGCGATGACACCATCCTTAACATCCTTTTTGTTGGGCAAACCCAGATGTTCCTTGGGTGTGACGTAACAAAGCATGGCGCAGCCAAACCAGCCGATCATTGCAGCGCCAATTGCGCTGGTAATGTGATCATAGCCTGGAGCGATGTCGGTCGTGAGCGGGCCAAGCGTATAAAAAGGCGCTTCCTCACACCATTCAAGCTGCTTCTCCATATTCTCCTTGATCAGGTGCATTGGAATATGCCCGGGACCTTCATTCATCACCTGGCAACCATGCTTCCAGGCAATTTTGGTCAGTTCACCCTGGGTGCGCAATTCTGCAAATTGAGCCTCGTCGTTGGCATCAGCAATGGATCCAGGCCGCAGGCCGTCGCCCAGACTAAAGCTGACATCGTAGGCGCTCATAATTTCGCAAATCTCTCGGAACCGGGTGTAAAGAAAGCTTTCCTGGTGATGTGCCAGGCACCACTTGGCCATGATCGAGCCGCCTCGGGAAACGATTCCAGTGACTCGGTTTGCTGTGAGCGGAACGTAGCGGAGCAGAACTCCGGCATGCACCGTGAAATAATCCACACCTTGTTCGCACTGCTCGATGAGTGTGTCGCGATAAATTTCCCAGGTCAGTTCTTCCGCTTTACCGCCGACCTTTTCGAGCGCCTGATAAATCGGAACCGTGCCGATCGGAACGGGTGAATTCCGGATGATCCATTCGCGAGTCTCGTGAATATTTTTTCCCGTGGAAAGATCCATCACTGTATCTGCGCCCCAGCGGGTGGCCCATCGCATCTTCTCGACTTCTTCCTCGATGCTCGAGGCCACTGCGCTATTGCCGATATTGGCATTTATCTTAACCAGGAAATTGCGGCCAATAATCATCGGTTCGCTTTCAGGATGGTTGATATTTGCAGGGATAATCGCCCGCCCCCGCGCGACTTCGGTTCGCACAAATTCCGGAGTGATCTGTTCGGGGATGTTTGCGCCAAAAGATTGCCCTCCCAAAGGACGATGGCGATTGGCAAGCGGTGACTGCTCGCGGGCAAGATTTTCGCGAATGGAGATAAATTCCATTTCCGGTGTAATCACACCCTGGCGGGCATAATGAAGCTGGGTGACTATCTTTCCGGGCTTGGCGCGCAGAGGCCTGCGCTGAAGGGAAGAAGGAATGACCGCGTCACTGCGCCCAGCGATGGGCTTGTACGTGCAGTCGACCTCGTCGACGTCTTTACGCGAACGGATCCAATCCCGGCGCAATGCAGGAAGGCCTTGGGCCACCTGGCCATGGAAAGCAGGATCGCCCCATGGCCCGTAACAATCATACACGCGAAATGGTTGGTTATCTTCAATCCGTCCACCGGAAGATTTCGTCGGGTTCAGTTTTATTTCGCGGAAGGGAACTTTTACTTCAGGATGAATTTTGCCGGTGACGAAGACCCTGGTTGAGTTGGGTAAGGGGTCGGCACTATGCGGTTCAAAAGAACTTTTCGTCGCGATCATAAACAGTGATTGGTTGGGTGGAGATCAGGCTTGCCTGGGTAATTGACCTGAAAAAGCACGGGGATGCCGGGCTTCTCCAGTTTCGGAACGCTTGTACGGCGCGAAGCGGCATCCTCGCGCTTTCAGATGGCTTCCTTTGAGGAAACCTGGAATGAAATTTTGCACAAACCCTCAACGGGTGCGCTTCAGGAAAAGGGCAGGGGAAGAACAACACTTCCCTTCGCCAGCATTACCTGGAGCAGGTTCAATGGGTCTGCCGCGACGCCTGCCGCAGCACTCTCAGCCTTTTCCGTCGAACAACAGGTCCGAGTCCGGGTTGGCTCCCCATGCTCATCCAAAGCTAGGGCAGCCGACTGCCCGCGTCAAGGATGCGACTTGTTGGATTTTACTCATGGTAAGGTTGAATTTCCAAAAAGTTGAAGGTCTGTTCCTGGCCAAACGTTTCGTTCGGCCGCTTTTCTTCAGGCCAATCGGAGACCGTGAGTCTTGCAGTTCGTTCCTTGGCTCGAAACACCTTCCAATGGTACGTAATCCAAACTGGGATCTTCGGTTCTGGATTAGAAGAGTACATTTCGTTAAACGATCTTTTTTCGTCAATCTCGACTCCTTCCAATGCGACCTTTCCAATAAAGCCATTCGCTTCTTCGAGTTTTTTCGACTTGGTAGCGATCAAATCCTGGTAATCACAGGAAAACATTTTCATGGAATAGAGCCTTCCTGGCTCAAGATCCTTGATCGTTTGCGAGAATGTATTGGGCCCCTTCGCGCTTCGTTTCATATACAGGAAAGTGTCGCCGATATGTTCGGGATCGGCCGGACGGCCAAGACCCATAAAGCGCCCTTCGATTCTGCCGTATCTCGGAAATCGATTTGTTTTGATGCTTTCAGGTTCGGCGGCTCGAAGTGTCCAGTGCTCGGTTCCTTGTTCGAAATCCGCGTTTTGTATGTGAGTCAAAAACAACGGATCTTTTGTGAACATATCTTTTCGTCCCTCGATCGCATAGTGACGGTACAGTTTTCCGACAAATCGGACTGTTTCCTCATCGGTTTGTGATGTGGTCCACCATTCAAATCCATCAATCCCCGCCATGATGGGGTGGTTGGCGATGACATTCATTTGCTGATCCATCCATACGTGGTAGTCGACATTGGGCAGCTTATTGAGTCCACCAGGCGGCATGGAAAAAAGACCAAAAGCAATGACGAGATTGTTTTGAACTCCTGGTTCTTTTGCTTCCCAATCTGCTATGCCATCAATGAAATTTTGCAGAGCTTCCTGCGAGCCTTTCTCACTGGACATCTCATGAAGATACCGTTCCAAGGCAATCCGATAACCGCAATCTGTGATCGTGCGAATGAAGTTCGTACCGATGATTTCCTGATTCAATTTCTTGCCGCTGCCGCCAAAATAAGCGTAGAGAGTCTTATTTTTGTAACGGTCGTCCGCGCGAACCTTCTTCATTGCCTCTCCATAGAGTTGATACCGGCCCTGCTCTTGGTCCATCCGCTTTTGACGTTCCGGGCTAATGGTTGAACCGGGTCTGGTCGAGGGATTATTGATAATAAATTCATTGATAATAATTCCATCAACAAACGGGGCTTTGTCGTAAAAGCTTGTCCAATAACGGGCGTGTTCCTCTTCTGTTTTGGCTTGGCCGTTGATGCCGACTTCCGCGATGAATTTTTTCCCCTGAGCATGCCACGCATCGATGACATCCTTCGGAAGTTCAATATTTTGAGGAACAATCAATGTTGTGATGTTTGGCAAAATATCCTTTTTCAGGAATTGCATGTCATACAAGCCGTATGATTTGATCGCGCTGTTGAATCCAAGACCGCAATGAATAAGTTCCGGTATGGCTTTCACCGACATCGATTGGACTTTCAGTCCGGGAACGGCCTGAATTTGCAACTGGTGCTCTCCCTTTGCCAGGTAGCGCATGATTTCCACGGGCTGGTCATGCTGAACTTCCTGAAAAATCACCTGCTCGCTGCCCAGTCCTTTATCCAAATTAAGGCTGAACTTGCCTGTGCCCTGGCATTTTGCGGAGAAACAAATCCAACCGGAATTCGAACGTGAAAAAGAAAAGGTTTTATCCGGTTGGGGATTCTCAGAATCGAGCAACTCAGAAACAATGTTGTTGAGTTTCTTTCCCTCTGCGGCAGGCGCCTTTGCTCCAACCAACTCATAACCATAAAGAACAATGCACAACAGGGCCAAACGGGTTAGCTTCATAATGGATTGCCGCATTCTGTGCTCTGTCCCAGCCTGGGTCGAGCCTGGAGTTCTGCCTGGGCTGGGCTCGCAGAAATCACGAGATGTCCGCCGCTGCGCCGGAGCAATTTGAAATTATGAACCAGGAGATTTCTCGTTGCTTTCCAATAATGGCACAGTACCCTTTCGAGTTTATACAAAGAACCGATGGGCATCGTTAAAAACGAAAAGCAAAGGTTAAAGGTGCTCTGGCAATACTCGGTGCTTGACACAGTTCCCGAGGAGATCTTTGACGATTTGACCGAACTGGCGGCGAGAATCTGCGAAGCGCCCATCGCGCTGATCACCTTAGTGGACGAGAAGCGCCAATGGTTTAAATCCAAGGTAGGCATTAGCATTCAGGAAACTTCGCGCGACATTTCTTTTTGCGCTCATGCGATCAAGCAACCGGAATTGTTCATTATTCCTGATGCGACCAAAGATGCGCGGTTTTCTAATAATCCGCTGGTCATTTCTGATCCTAAAGTCCGATTTTATGCGGGAGCGCCTCTGATTTCGCCGGATGGCTACGCGCTAGGGACACTTTGCGTGATTGATAAGGTCCCACGCCAGCTTCGGCCGGGTCAGGAACAGGCTCTACGTATTTTGGCTCGGCATGTGATGTCTCAATTGGAATTACGCCGCCGCGCGCTTGAACTCGCGGATGCTAACCGTGCCCGCGATCAAATCCAGAAGGACCTGGATCAAGCTCGCGCGCAAATTACCCAAATGCGAAACGAATTAAACCGGCGTGAAAAGGGGACCCCTAAGCGACCGCGTTGAGGGCAAACGTGGCCGGGACAAATAATAAGCTTACTCCAGCGAAGTTCACCGGTTCAGAATGACGCATTCATAAATGACCAAGGAATCGCGAATTACTAATTCCGGAATAGCCGATGACTGCGCGCTTTTTCGTCCTTCTTTCCGTCATTTACCATCCGTCATTTCCGCTTTGGAGTTCTCCAATTTGCTGTAGCGAAATGGGCCATAGAAGCCGATGAAACCGCCCACTGCGATCATGATCAGGGTGAGAGGCTTGAGATCCTGGATATGGGAAACGAAAAAGAGCAGGCTGGGATCCTTTATGAAGGGGGCAAACCGCCATTCTGCAAGAAGCCCGAGCGCCAGCGCGAGTGTCCCGCAGGTAATACAAGCGCCCACAGAGCGAGTGGGAAACAATCCCGCGCCGAATCCGACCAGACAGCCCGGCAAAATCAGAGCGTAAAAGCCTTGGCGCAGAATCCAAAAGAAAAGAAGGTAACCGGCAAGCCCTCCTACAGTGGCTCCCGCAAAAAGGAGAAGCTTTTGCTTCATTGAAATTCCTATCGACGCAACAGCTCAGGAAAATTGAGCTGCAAAGTCAGATAGAAAAGCTCAGGGTGCTCCTTGTCCCAAAACGGCGCGGCTGAATCCAGTGCGTCGAGAATGTGCTGCACATGCTTTGGCAAGGGAGCTACAAAACGGCAACCGTACTTCTGATAAAACTCGTGGGCTTGCGCCGTCGCAATAAATGTTTTCCGCGTATCCCGGCAGGTATCGAGCCAGAATTCCTGCCGCTGCCCAAGCGCAGAAGCAAGTTCATGGTGTAACTTATCACTTGTCCCGGCGCCTGGCGCGGCGAGAGCGTGCTTTGCCGTTTCAACGGCGATGCGAAGGTGGTGAGCTGTTACCTGGTTGAGGGGGCTGTTTGGGATAGGCTCGACAGCCACCGCAAGAGTTTCAGGATCGCCTCCAAATTTTCGTATGAGCTCCGAGGCTTCCGTTTTCGTCAGCACTCGTTCAGGTTTATAGCCATGGTGGCTCAGATACCTGAGTTGCTTCCAAGTTGCTGGCCCGTCTGTCCAGTTCATACCGGTAGCTTCCGCAGAGCGTGTTCCGTTGCTGATCACCTCCTTTTTACGCTGAGGCGGGGCCCCTTGCAAGCTCTTTGTTAGGCCAGAATCCGGGTATGCGGGGTTACCAACTCGGCCCGCATTTGGATGAACTGTGCCATGATACTGACGCTGATTTCCGGCACGGTCTGTGACCTGATATTAAGACCGACCGGGCAGGCGACGCGCTCCAGCTCCCGCTCCGTGGCAATTTGTTCTTCCTTAAAATGTTCGAAAATCGTGCGCGCTTTCCGCGAGCTGCCGATCATTCCAAGAAACAAAAATGGCTTATGCACCCAATCTTTCAAAACCAGCGCATCATGGCGGTGTCCGCGAGTTACAATCAGTGCAAAACTTGGGACATCCGGAAGGCGCGCTTCGAGCAATTTTTCCCATGGGTCCGCCTTCAAGGAAATGTCATCGGCAAAGTAGTGCCGGTTAACCAGTGCTGGCCGGTCATCAAAAACCGTGACCGCAAAATCAAGTTGATGTGCCAAAGGGGCAACCGCTTGCGCGATGTGTCCCGCGCCGGCGATCCAGAGAGCGCATGGAGGAAAAACCGTTTCCTGGTACAGCCACCCGTTTGGAAATGGTGACTTCACCCTTCCGCCTATGGGTATTTCCATCCCCGACAACCCGGACGTTGGGGCAATCGAAAAGTCGCTTTTTACACCCCATCTTATGGTGGATTTTCGCTCGTTTAATTCGCTCCAGAATCTTTGACCAACGCTCTGGGCATTAGGGAGAATGACTCCAAACACTTTTCCGCCGCAAATAAGTCCGTCATCCCAACCGAAATCATGATCGAGCAGTAACTCGAAAGTGGCGGCTTTCCCCGTGCGCAGAGATTGGATCGCACGCTGCTGGATTTCGGCTTCGAGGCAGCCTCCTCCCATCGTACCCTGAATTCTACCATCCGCATAAAAAACGGCCTTGGCGCCCACTTTTTGCGGACTGGAACCTTTCACCCTCGAGATGATCCCCAATGCAACCGGCTCATTCCTAAAAGCAGCGCCTGCAAGTTCCTTAAAAAGTGCCGTATGCATCTACTCGTGAACGTATCCTCATATGAACTTCCTTGGCAAGCGAAGGGCACGCCACTTTAACTGCCCTGTCACAGCCTGGACCGGTTTTTTGAGTATTGCAACACACCGCCTTTGGTAGCATTCATTCCCGCATGAGATGGTCCGATTCCTCCAAGAAAATAGTATCGGCAGTTGTTATCACTGGCATCACCTTGGTGACAGGAGCCGCGGTACAGGGCAGACCTAATATCGTGCTGATCGTGGCAGATGACATGGGATTCTCAGACGCAGGCTGTTATGGAGGCGAGATCCAAACTCCAAACCTGGACCGTCTGGCCAAGGGCGGATTGCGTTTCACACAGTTTTATAACACGGCCCGGTGCTGGCCGTCACGCGCCGCTTTTCTGACCGGCTATTATGCTCAGCAAGTCCGGCGTGACACGATTCCAGGCCTGGGAGGTGGAGCAGTGGGTGCGAGACCTCGTTGGGCACGGTTGCTGCCGGAATTACTGCGTCCACTCGGTTACCATTCGTATCACTCCGGCAAGTGGCATGTGGATGGAAAGGTCCTGGCGGGAGGTTTCGAACATTCTTATTCTTTCAACGATCATAACCGCTATTTTAGTCCCAGAGAACATACACTGGATGATGAGCCGCTGCCGCCAGTTAAAATCGATACCGGCTATTACGCTACAACCGCCATTGCTCAACATGCGATCAACTTTTTGAATTCACATCATACTCGCCTCAAAAATGAGCCGTTTTTCCTTTATCTGGCGTTTACTGCCCCACACTTTCCCCTGCACGCCTTGCCCGAAGACTTTGCCATTTATAAGGAGCGCTACCGGGCCGGGTGGGATGCGTTGCGGAGCGAGCGATATGAGCGCCTGAGAAAGATGGGGATTCTGAATTGTGCGTTGGGCAGGCTTGATCCAGACATTATTCCCCGCTGGAATTTATCGGAACAACAGCTCTTGGAGCAGATTGGTCCTGGAGAAGTTGGTCATGCGATACCGTGGAACAGACTGACGAGTGAGCAAAAGGAATTTCAGCCGCTCAAAATGGCGCTTCATGCCGCCATGATTCACAGGATGGACATCGAGATCGGCCGCGTTATCGCTCAACTCAAAATGATGGGTGCCTGGAGCAATACGGCAATCTTTTTTCTTTCAGATAATGGCGCGAGCGCTGAACAAATCGTTCGCGGCGATTTACACGATCGTGCAGCAGCACCTGGCTCGTCTGGCACATTCCTGTGTATCGGAGCCGGATGGGCAGGTGTTGCCAATGCGCCGTTTCGGCTCCATAAATCCTGGGTTCATGAGGGTGGTATCAGCACACCTTTGATTGTGCATTGGCCGGAAGGAATCCGTGCACGAGGTGAGCTTCGGCACAATCCCGGGCATGTGATTGATCTGGCGCCGACAATTCTGGAGTTGGCCGGGGGCAAATGGCCTTCAAATACTGGGGGTATTCCAGTGCCGTCTCCTCCCGGGAAAAGTCTCGTCCAAGTTTTCGACAAGGATTTTTCAGTTGAGCACGATTCCCTCTGGTGGTTCCACGAAGGTAATCGGGCTATACGAGTTGGTGACTGGAAACTCGTGGCCGACCATGAGAAGCCATGGGAATTGTACGACTTGCGCAAAGACCGTGCGGAATCCAATGATTTAGCGCTCGATCAACCGGAAAAAGTGAAGGAGTTGGACAAGGCGTGGACTGCGCACCTCGACGAATTTCGTGCGTTGGCGCTGGATGCTATCAACACCGGGAAAGTCCCAAAAGGGAGCAAAGCAAATTGAGATCCAGTAGACAAAAGTCCAGAACAAACGCCTAGCGAGGCAGCGCCTCAAACCGAGACATGAACTTGACTTGTTACACCATTTTTGAAATGCAAGGATTCTAATTCTTTGCGAGACTTACCGAGGCACTTGCAAACCCTTTTACATAGGCTTTCATCCCGCGTTCCAGCCGCGAAATGCCATAGTGCACGGCTTCCCGCCAGGCGTTTTGGTGCGTCCATTGATCGTGTTTGATACGGTAACACGCGATGATTGTGCCCGTACGATCGCAGCCATGCTGGCAATGAATAAAGACGGGTTTGGGGAGTGATCCCATCAATGTCAGCACGGTCTGGACCTGCTCGTCCGTTGGCCGAGACAATCCCGGCATTGGCACATTGGTATAAGCGATCCCGCTGGCACGAGCTTCGGCTGATTCACCTTTTCGAACTTGGGATGGCCTTCTCAGATCAATAATCGATTTGATCCCCAGCCGTTGCAGATTAGCTACTGCGGCTGTATCAGGCTCAGCCCCACGGTAAATGTCCTCTCCGATTTTGCCGTAATTTAGAATGCCTTCCTGTGGAGGAAGTCCTCGCGTCCCCGCAAAGCAAGCAGAGCAATGCACCAGCCAAACGAACAGAATGAACGAAATTGTCCGTGTTGTCGTGTTCTTGATTCCTCGACCAATCATAAATGACATGGGGTATATACACCATTTGAGCTCCGGTTTCAAGAACCGGACCACACAAAAGGACTGGATTCGGGGCCCTTGAGGCCTTTTGCCGGTAATTTTTTTGCTGTGCGTTTGGTCAAAACTATGGCTCAATTCGCGGGTCAGATGAATTCTCTTCAACCCAGGCGAACCCGCTCAACCAGAAGAACCTCAACTTCTATTCCCATTATGAATCAAGACCGCGCATTTACTCGGCGTTCATTTCTTAAAAGCATCGGAGTCATCGCTGCCAGCAGCCCATTTATTACCCGGGGCTTGATGGCGCAATCGCCTAACAGCATGGTGCGCCACGCCAGCTTCGGATGCGCGGGACAGGCCTGGTCTGATATCAGCGAATTTGCAAAGTTCCCTCAGTTCAAGCTGGTTGCGGTCGCCGAGGTGGATTCGACACGGACGGGAGAACTCAAAAAAAGATTTCCGGACGTACCCGTTTACCAGGACTGGCGGCAACTGTTGGACAAAGAGAGCAAGAATATTGATTCGGTGAATGTTTCCGTCCCGGACCATATGCACGCGCCCATCGGTATGAGCGCGATGCAACTGGGGAAAAATCTTTATGGCCAAAAGCCTCTGGCACATGATCTATATGAGGTAAGAAGACTTACTGAGTACGCGCGGGAGAAAAAGCGTGTTACACAAATGGGCATCCAAATCCAGTCTGTGAACTTCTATAAAATGGCCGTTCAGCTCATTCACCAGGGAGTGATCGGCAAAATAAAGGAGACTCATTCGTGGTGCCCAAAATCGTGGGGTGATCCAGGCCCTCTTCCCAGCCAGACTGATCCGGTCCCGGAAGGACTTAACTGGGACTTGTGGCTGGGAGTGAGCGAGCCTCACCCTTACATCGGCAACGGCTATTATCATCCTTTCAACTGGCGCAAACGGCTGGATTTTGGCACCGGCACCTTTGGAGATATGGGATGTCACATTTTCGATCCGGTGTTCAAGGCGCTTGAAATTACATCTCCCATTACCGTGCGCTCAGAAGGTCCAGCCCCAAATCAATGGAACTGGGCTCTCGATTCAAGAATTAGATACATTTTCCGTGGCAACGATCGAACGGCAGAGAAATTACTGCCGGTGAATTGGTACGATGGCGCCGCGAAACCGTCGCCGGAGGTGCTGAAATTGTTGGAAGGCGATGAGCGACCGGAGAGCGGTTCTATTTTTGTTGGTACTGAAGGGGTCTTGGTACTGCCACACTGGTCGAGACCTCTGCTTTATCCGGATGCAAAGTTCAAGGATTTCAAATTCCCGCAAGTGGCCAGTAACGATCATTATGAGCAGTTTTTGCTTGCATGCCAGGGCAACGGCCTGACAACCGCCAATTTCAATTATGCCGGCCCCCTCACGGAAGCGGTTTTGCTCGGCGGCATTGCTTCCCGCTTCCCCCAAACCACTTTAAAGTGGGATTCCACCAAGATGAAATTTGACGTGAATGAAGCTAATCATTTTACTCGCCGCAAATATCGCCAGGGCTGGAATATTAAAGGTTTAAGCTGAAGGGCCCAATCAATTAAGAGCAGTGCGTTGTCCCTTTCCACGCGCACTGAGATTATGAAGATTCTCTTTCTAGGTGGGACAGGAAACATTTCCGCCGAATGCGCTTCTTTATTACATAGCTGCGGCCATGAAATTATCATTTTCAGCCGTGGACAAAGTACGGTGCCGAGTCGGTATACGGGCATCCGCGGAGACCGAAAGGATTCAAAGGCAACACGCGCCGCTCTTCAAGGAATCCGGCCGGAGATAGTGATTAACTTCCTGGGTTACGAACTGGGCGATGTTCAGGATGATTTCGCTCTTTTTTCCGGTAAGCTCCGACAGTACATCTTTATCAGCTCAGCAACAGTTTATGCCAAACCGCCGGCTCGTTTGCCGATAACAGAAGAAGCCGCGTTGGGAAACGCGTGGTGGGAGTACGCGCAGAAGAAATTGGCTTGTGAGCAATGGTTGCTCGAACAGCATCATTCCTTGGGCTTTCCTCTCACGATCGTACGGCCATCTCATACGTATTCAAAGCGATGGGTTCCCAATCCCGTTTCGAGTGCAAGCTATACCTTTGCCGATCGGATCCAGAAGAACAAACCGTTGTTTATCCCCGATCACGGCGAGACTCCCTGGACCTTGACGGCGGCCTCGGATTTTGGACTTGGCCTGGAGGGCCTGGTGGGAAACGACCGCGCGGTGGGAGAAGCTTTCCATATCACGAGTGACGAAGCTCTCACTTGGAACCAAATATATGCGGAGATTGCGAGAGCTCTGGGCAAGTCGCTGCCACCGGTTTTTCAAATCCCTACGGATTTTATCTGCCAAATGGCTCCTCAATTAATTGGAAATCTCAAGGGCGACAAAGCACATCCAGCGATTTTCAACAATTCCAAAGTTAAACGTTTTAATCCCAGTTTCCAATGCCGGAAGTCATTTTCAGCCGGTATCAGAGAATCGATTCAATGGCTGCAGCAGCATCCGGAGGAACGAAAGCTCAATCCAGAGGTGGATGCCACGTTTGAGCAGGTTATTGCGGCCTGGAAAAACCGTTCTTAAACACGCGTCATCTATTTGGCGTGAGGTAAGGGTCGCTTTTTCCGTAGTTTTCCATGTCCATTACCCGGATGCGAGCCATTCGAATGAATGACCTCAGGATTCTCGGACGATTGCAACCCAAGACGTTTGAACAGAATTGCGATTTTTCGCCGATGGCGAATAGCCATGGTGTGGGAAAGATTAAGCTTACGGCCAATCTCTCTCGCCCCGAGTCCCTCCGCCAAACAAACGAGCACCTCCCTTTCCTGAGGTGAAAGATGCGGGGTCAAAAGTGACATGATTTCCCGCGCGCTGATGCAGGTGAAAATTGAATTGCCGGAATCTGCTTGTTCGCCTGGCTGTGGGATATCTTCTGAATGCTCCGTGAAGGGCAATTGGTCTCGCCAACGCTTTGTCGAATCGATGCTGCGTCCACCATTGAGATAATGTTGCAGATGAAATCGGCAGCTCTGGAGATACCAGCTTCGAGTCTGTCCGGGCCGGCGCGTTTCCGTGCGCCACAAGTGAATCATGGCTTCCTGCAACAAATCTTCGCGCAAAGTTGGGTTGGGCGTAAGCCGTCGGATCATCTGCACCAAAGATTCACGCAAGGGTACATCATTTGGAGCTTCGACGGACGTTCGCTTGAACCTAGTCCGGGAACCCGCGTGGACCTGCACAAAGTTGCTCGGTCGACTCGAAGAAATACTGCCTGATACCTTTCGATGCTCGGCAAGATAATGTACTATACTGTGGTGGGCTGATTTTGCCCCGTTTTCGCTGCTCATTCTCTCTGGACTCTTCTTCCGCGTCGGGCAGCGATTTCGGTTCCGTTGTCCTAATGCTGCCAGTGGTGGTAGAATGCATGTCATCTCGATTTTTGGCAATTGTGGATGGTACTGAAAAAGGCCCAGGGATTTGTCCGGAAACAACCTAGGAAAGTGCCCAGGAAATGAACGCTGCTGGCTAAGAACTGGACAAAAATGCTGGAGAAATTGAGAAAACGTTTCGGAAATGGATTTTTTTGAAGTTGGCTCCGAACCTGCGAATAAAAACATGCATTGGGATTGCTTACCGCCCATCCTTTGAGCAAAATCGGGGCGACGCTCGCATTGGGGTGGTAGTGCAGAGATTGAACCTGACGAAGCCCCTGTAGAAGCGATGATTGCGAACTTAAATTGTGACACCATGGCGCCGGCCAAACAAACAAACGTCAAAGATAATCGATCCCGGATTTTGCTCGTGGATGATCATGCGGTGGTGCGTTTTGGTATAGCCCAGCTCATCAATCGACAAAACGATTTGGTTGTGTGCGGGGAGGAAGAGGACGCTTCCCGGGCGATGAATGCGATTCACAGTTTAAAGCCCGCCCTCGTCATCGCTGATATTTCACTCAAGGATAGCAGCGGATTGGAATTAATGCGGAACATTAAAGCGCAGCATCCTGGCTTGCCAGTGCTCGTAGTAAGTGTTCACGATGAATCCATTTATGCCGAAATCGCTTTTCGAGCCGGAGCGTTGGGTTACCTGATGAAGGAAGAGGCTTTGGAAAAGATTTTAACCGCCATTCGGCGCGTTTTGAGTGGAGCCATTTATGTAAGCGACCGGCTCGCTGCGAAAATGTTGCAACAACAGGTCCGCGGCCAAAATGATATCAGCGAGTCGCCGGTTAAAGGCTTAAGCGATCGGGAATTGGAGGTCTTTCAGTTGATTGGACAATGGAAGAAGACCCGCGAGATTGCCGAAGAATTGCATTTGAGCATTAAGACCATCGAGTATTATCGCGAGCAGATTAAGCGAAAGCTCAATTTGAAAAACGCCGGCGAGCTCACCCAATATGCCACTGCCTGGGTACAACGCGAGATACCGACGTAGAAAAAGCCCAAAATCCCAAGCCCAAGCTCCAGGGAAGCTTCGATAACAGCCCCGATTTTGAGACGCCGCTTTGAGCCGAAGCGAGCCTCAAGCCTCCTCCACTTTGGAGAAGAATTCGTCTGCTTGTTTCAGCAACTCGGATACATGGGTTAACGGCTGAACCCTGGTGCAACGTCGCCCATAAACCCTTCTGCGTCCTGGTATTCCAAAGACGCCGGGAGGGTTACCGGCGCTGGCTTCTGGAAACGCTCAAGCCGATGGTGTTTCGAAGCGACGTTCTCCACTGACCTTTGGCGAAGGACGAAATTTCTTTTGGCTCGCAAGCCACTCTTCCCCCAATTAGCACAACTAAAACGCGTGCTCAAATCTCTTAGATCTGGATTTTGATGTTTCTCTCGAGCTTGGTTCTTCTGATTTGGATCATTTCTTAACCAGGGTTTCCCCTGGATTGGGTTTCACGCTTCCACCGGGGTGACAAACCTGCCCCACCCTGATTGTCCGTTTGGCGGGACCTTCTAGAATGAGCGAGTAAAAGTAAAATGATTTTTTAGCTTATGAATAGGGAAAGAATCTCGAAGAGCAGTTGCCGTGAGCTCTTCATATCTCTGCTGATGCTGGTGGTTTTAGGAGGCGGAACTGTCGTACACGCAGTCATTCTGGAAGGACAGAACAAGGGCGATACCAATACATGGTCCGCGGGAAATCTCCAAGATTGGCAGGAGTTGGATTTTATTCCTTGCCGTATTCACTGGTCTGGAGAACAAGGCAACAATCTGGCGGTCCGCATTGACTTTCCCCATAGGTCGACAGGAATTCCTGGCTTCCAGGATCTTTTCAACTTTTCAAATTCTGCCAACGTTTTTTTTGTCTCCCCGCCCGTTTTGTCCGCACCGGCAAATTCAAGCACCTGGTCGTATAGTTTCACCGTCAATATTTTGAATAACCTGGAGGCCTACGTCTATTTTCAGGCACGCCTCGCCGCGGGCGCCCACTTAAATGTAGGCAGCTCTCTAAAAATTGGTGGCGACCCGGCGTCGATGGGCAATTTGCAAATCCATAAGCCAGCTCCTGGCCCTGGCACTCCGGATCTCATGGTGATAAAAACCGGTCCTTCCACGGGCAAACCTGGCGATTTCATTACCTACACCTTGAGTTACACAAATAAGACCACAGGTTTCAATCCCGCCACAGGCGTGCAATTGAACGATGTTCTTCCCCCTGAAATCCTTGTGGATACAAATAACCTCGCCGGTGGCGTTCTGTCGGGCAATACCATCTTTTGGGATTTGCCCAATCTTCCTTTGGGAGCGGGCGGAAGGATTTCATTCCCGGCGCAGATTTCCCCCGTCACAGGTAACGGAGTCGACATTGCCAACACCGCCCAGATCCTGAGCGCGGAAAACGATCTGAACTATTCCGATAATACCTCCATACTAATTACTACGACCGCGAGTTGCTCGCCGCCGGTCGTCACAAATGCGCCGACCAGCCGAACTAATTGTGTGGGTACAACCGCCACCTTCAGCGTCAGCGCAACAGGGACAAGCCTCACCTATCAATGGTATAAAGAATCTGACCTGTTGCCAGGTCAGAACGGCAGCAATTTGGTATTGAACAACGTTCTCGAGGCAAGCGCCGGCGTCTACGCGGTCGTGGTTAGCGGGGCGTGCGGAAACCAAATCACCAATAACGCTACCTTGATTGTTCCTCCCTTGCCGATCATTTCTTGCGTTCCTAACAAAAGTGTCGAGCTTGGAGTCAATTGGTCATTCGATGCACCTTCAGCAAACTACTCCATGACGATCCTCTCCACGGTGACCAACACGGTTGGCCATTGCGACGGGACTTTCGATGTAACGCGCACCTGGGCTACGGCAGATAATTGCGGCAACACTTCACAATGCTCCCAGACGGTGAATGTCGTCGACACCACCGCTCCCGTGATTATCTGCAGCAATACGAACAAGATAGTGGAGCAAGGGATAACCTGGAATTTTGACGCACCAGCGGCAATCGATAATAGCGACAGCACCACAATTTCCATTGTGAGTACTGTGACCAACCTCACCGGCCATTGCGGCAGCACCTTCGATGCAATGCGCACCTGGGCTGCTACTGATGCCTGCGGAAACAGCAGCACCTGCAGTCAAAAGGTGACCATTGTGGATACCACCGCGCCGGTCATTGCCTGTAGCAGTACTAATAAGACACTGGAACAGGGCGTGACCTGGACCTTTGATGCTCCGACTGCCACCGATAACAGCGGCAGTAATACAATTACGATTGTCAGTACAGTGACCAATGTTACGGGTCATTGTGGAACGACCTTTGATGCGACTCGCACGTGGGCGGCAACGGATGAATGTGGCAACAGTTCGCAATGTTCGCAGACAGTGATCGTCGTTGATACCACCGCCCCGGTGATTACCTGCAGCAATACGAACAAGACAGTAGAGCAGGGCCTTGCCTGGACTTTTGATGCTCCAGGGGCAACCGATAACAGCGGTAGCAACACCATTGCCATTGTCAGCACCGTCACCAATGTTACAGGTCACTGTGGCACCACCTTTGATGCGACGCGCACCTGGGCGGCAACGGATGAGTGTGGCAATAGTTCGCAATGTTCCCAGACAGTGATCATCGTCGATACCACGGTACCGGTGATTAGTTGCAGCAACTCGAACAAGACAGTAGAGCAGGGCGTGGCTTGGGCTTTTGATGCCCCAACTGCCATCGATAACAGCGGCAGCAACACCATTACCATTGTCAGCACAGTGACCAATGTTACCGGTCATTGCGGCACCACCTTTGACGCGACTCGGACCTGGGTTGCCACCGACGCTTGCGGCAACAGCAGCACTTGCAACCAGAAGGTCACTATTGTGGATACCACTGCGCCGGTCATCACCTGCAGCAGCACCAATAAGACGGTGGAGCAAGGTGCGGCCTGGACCTTTGATGCTCCCACTGCCACTGATAACAGCGGCAGTAACACCATTTCCATTGTCGGCACCGTAACTAATGTTACGGGTCATTGCGGAACGACCTTTGATGCGACGCGTACCTGGGCGGCGACCGACGCTTGTGGCAACAGCAGCACTTGCAACCAGAAGGTGACGATCGTGGATACTACCGCGCCGGTCATTACCTGCAGCAACACCAATAAGACGGTGCAACAGGGCGCAGCCTGGACCTTTGATGCTCCGACCGCCACAGATAACAGCGGCAGCAATACGATTACAATACTTGGCACCGTGACCAATGTTACAGGTCATTGTGGGACGACCTTTGATGCGACGCGCACTTGGGCTGCGACCGACGCTTGTGGCAACAGCAGTACTTGCAGTCAGAAGGTAACCATTGTGGATACCACCGCGCCGGTCATTACCTGCAGCAACACCAATAAAACCGTGGAACAAGGCGTGGCTTGGACGTTTGATGTTCCGACAGCGACTGATAACAGCGGCAGCAATACGATTACAATACTTGGCACCGTGACCAATGTTACAGGTCATTGCGGAACGACCTTTGATGCGACGCGTACCTGGGCGGCGACCGACGCTTGTGGCAACAGCAGCACTTGCAACCAGAAGGTGACGATCGTGGATACTACCGCACCGGTCATTACGTGTAGCAGCACCAACAAGACAGTGGAACAAGGCGTGGCCTGGACCTTCGATGCTCCGACCGCCACCGATAACAGTGGCAGTAATAACATTACGATTGTCAGCACAGTGACCAATGTTACAGGTCATTGTGGAACGACCTTCGATGCGACGCGCACCTGGGCTGCGACCGACGCTTGCGGCAACAGCAGCACTTGCAGTCAGAAAGTGACCATTGTGGATACTACCGCACCGGTGATCACCTGTAGCAGCACCAACAAGACAGTGGAACAAGGCGTGGCTTGGAGCTTCGATGCTCCGACCGCCACCGATAACAGTGGCAGTAATAACATTACGATTGTCAGCACAGTGACCAATGTTACAGGTCATTGTGGAACGACCTTTGATGCGACGCGTACCTGGGCGGCGACCGACGCTTGTGGCAACAGCAGCACTTGCAGTCAGAAGGTAACCATTGTGGATACCACCGCGCCGGTCATTACCTGCAGCAATACCAATAAGACGGTGGAACAGAGTGCGTCCTGGACCTTCGATGCTCCGACCGCCACAGATAACAGCGGCAGCAATACGATTACAATACTTGGCACCGTGACCAATGTTACAGGTCATTGTGGAACGACCTTCGATGCGACGC
>Ga0163163_10000065_pt1 | contig 115460 bp, 106 predicted proteins | sample S65metaG_FD_119766 | JGI IMG/M metagenome (GOLD analysis project Ga0163163, IMG submission 119766) | Switchgrass rhizosphere microbial communities from Kellogg Biological Station, Michigan, USA - S6-5 metaG | ecosystem: Host-associated > Plants > Roots > Rhizosphere > Soil | place: USA...
CATGTCGCCATCCGCGATGCGGCAAAGTCCGGCGGCGACCTGGAAGCTGCGGCCACCGGCCTGGTTCAGGGGGCGGTAGCCGGCGCCAAAGAATTGGGCGTCAGCGCCGAGGACGCCGCAGCGTCGGCCGCCAGTGGCGCCTTGAAGGGCGCCAGCGAAGTGAGTTCGACTGCTTTGGAGAAGGTTCGCGAAACGTTCACTACTAAGACCATTCATGGCGTGAAGGTGGAGGCAAAAGAACCAGAGGTAGCCCTGTTGAGCAACAACTGAACTGGCGGCTCGCTCCCAACTGGCGCGTGGATACGTCAGGTCGGCAGCGAATCTAATGAATGCTCGTTACGAATAACCAACAAAGTATGACAAACCAAGAATTTGACGAACTAGTCAATTGCGAGAAGAAACTCTGGGATCAGTATCGGGCTCTTCAAGGACCATCACAACTGAAGCTTCACGAGTGCCGCGTTGCTAATCAGCAGGTTCAGGCTGAGACTTATAGGCGAGAGATCATACAAGAGATGATTACCAGCGGGGAGCTTAGTGTGCCTAATATAAAAAACCGTGATGTGTCAATGACGGCAGATTATCCAATTCTTACTCGTCATTTTTAATCATCAATGGTGGGATACCGCTGCTCTCAACCCCAAAGCACGATTTGCGAAAGGCGAAACTATGGCCAATCCGGATGTTCAAGAGGTTGCTCCAATCTGTGGAGAGTTGAATCAAAAAACCAAAAGAAATGACAAACTATGACACTAAACGTTAGACCCATCGGCGACCGAATCCTCGTGGAAGCGGTCGAAGAGAAGGAACTCAAAAAGGGTGGAATTATTATTCCCGACAGCGCCAAAGAAAAACCGATGGAGAGCCGGATCGTGGCTCTCGGCACCGGTAAAACCGATGACAACGGCAAGAAGGTCCCCTTTGAAATGAAGAAAGGCGACCGCGTGCTCGTGACCAAATATGGCGGCACGGAAATCAAGCTCGATGGCAAGGAATTCAAGATCCTCAATTCCGAGGATGTCCTGGCCGTGCTCGAGTAATGATCAGCCCCGAAAGCTTTCGGGGGTAATTATCAACAATCGACTATCTAATAATAATATGGCTGCAAAACAATTACTCTTCGACGAGGATGCTCGTCAAACCTTGCTCAGAGGCGTCTCCAAACTGGCCAGGGCCGTCGCGGCGACGCTCGGACCCAAAGGCCGCAACGTCGTGCTCGACAAGAAATATGGATCACCGACGGTGACCAAAGACGGTGTCACTGTCGCCAAGGAAATCGAATTGGAAGACCCGTGTGAAAATATGGGCGCCCAAATGGTCCGCGAAGTCGCCAGCAAGACCAGCGACGACGCCGGCGACGGCACCACCACCGCCACTATCCTGGCGGAGGCGATCTTCCGCGAGGGGCTGAAGTACGTCACCTCCGGCGCCAACCCTATCGGCATTCAACGTGGCATCAATAAGGCGGTCGCCGACGCCGTCGAGCAACTCGACAAGATCGCCAAGAAGGTGAAAGACAAAGAGGAAATTAAACAGGTCGCCACCGTTTCCGCCAACTGGGACACCGCCATTGGCGAGATCATCGCCGACGCGATGGACAAGGTCGGCAAAGACGGCACCATCACAGTGGAGCAAGCTAAGTCCATTGAGACCACGCTCGACGTGGTCGAAGGCATGCAGTTCGACAAGGGTTATCTGTCACCCTACTTCGTCACCAATGCCGAGACGATGGAGGTCCGTCTCGAGGATTGCTATGTCCTGAATTACGAGAAGAAGATTAGCAGCCTCAAAGACCTGCTCCCGCTGCTCGAAAAAGTGGCCAAAGCTGCTAAACCGCTCTTGATCATCGCCGAAGATGTCGAAGGCGAAGCTCTCGCCACTCTCGTGGTGAACAAACTCCGTGGCACGATCAATGTGTGTGCCGTCAAAGCCCCTGGCTTTGGTGATCGCCGAAAAGCCCTGTGCGAAGACATCGCCATCCTGACCGGCGGCAAATTCATCAGCGAAGACCTGGGCATCAAGCTGGAGAGCCTGACTCTGGAAGAACTCGGCCGCGTCAAGAACGTCACGGTGGACAAGGAAAACACCACCCTCGTCGAAGGCCACGGCAAGAGCTCTGAAATCCAAGGCCGCGTCAATCAGATTCGCCGGCAGATCGAAGAGACGACGTCCGATTACGACAAAGAAAAGCTGCAGGAACGCCTGGCCAAACTTGCCGGTGGCGTCGCAGTTATCAATGTCGGTGCTGCCACCGAGACCGAGATGAAGGAAAAGAAAGCCCGCGTCGAAGATGCGCTGCACGCGACTCGCGCGGCTGTCGAAGAAGGGATTGTGCCCGGCGGTGGGATCGCGCTGCTGCGTTGCCTGGCCGCGATGGACACCGTCAAGCCCGAAAACGACGACGAGAGAATCGGCGTGGATATCATCAAGCGCGCTGTGGAGTATCCGACCCGTGCCCTGGCGGACAACGCCGGTGTCGAAGGCTCGGTAGTCGTGCAGGAAGTCAAGCGGCGTAAGGGCAACGAAGGTTACAACGTTTCAACCGGGGAGTACGAAGACCTGGTGAAGGCGGGCGTAGTCGATCCAAAGAAAGTCACCCGCGCGGCCTTGCAGAACGCAGCCTCGATCGCCGGCTTGTTGCTGACGACCGAATGCCTCGTCACCGAGATTCCGGCGAAGGAAAAATCCGGTTCAGCGCCTGGCGGCCACAGTGGCATGGGTGGCATGGATTATTGAAGTGGCTGGTCCGGGAGGAACGTTGAACCGCGAGCGAGGTTGGAAGGCGCCAGCCTCGCTGTCTTGTCGGATCAATCGTGCCTGTCTCTGCGAACAATGAATCAATCCGAACAAAACAGTTTCGTCCAAAACACGAATCGTATGAAAACGCACTCTATCCATTGGGAATCCACCGTAAGCGGAAGTATCGGAACCGGGACGAAGCTCTTTGCGAAGGAAGAGGCCGAGCGCCTGGCGAGAGAGTTGAACCAGAAGTATCCGGACATCGATCATGAAGCAGTGCCTCGCTCCGCCGAGCCTGCAGTTGTCGAGGCGGACTAGTCGTAGCGCGGTTCGATTTCAATTGCCTCAACCAGAAGTCATGAACCGCCCGCATCGCGCCAAAAAAAACCCGGCTCGTTTTCCGGCACCTGCCGAGGCCATGGTTCTGACCCTACGCAGTTTGCCCTGCGTTTTATGCACATCCTGAAAGATATTTGCCAATCGACCCTTAGCCTCCTCAAACAGGCCCGGCTGCTTCCCGAATGGGTGGCGAGGGCTTTGAAACAACAGCGGCAGCAGATCGCCTTGCAACGTTTCGAAGCCGAACGGCTCGATCGGATACGCAACCCGTCGAAGTACCTTGGAAAGTGAAAGCTAAGCCGCCGCCGGAGAAAACCCTCAATTACGGGGCCAAAGTCGGCTCCGTTGCGCAAGGCAAAACCGTCTGCGCCGCCAATAATGGTGATCCCGATGCTGGAGCAGAGTCCGAAGTTGTGGATCAGACTGAAACACTCAAGACTTTGCTCCACTTGGCTCGCGAGCAGGGCCAGCTCACTTACGACGATATCAATGACCTTCTCCCGGAGGGTATGTCGCCCGACGACCTGGACGCGCTGTATAAGAAGCTCCACAACCTTGGCATCGAAGTTGTCGCCCGTCTCGAGGTGGAAAAGACCAAACTCCAGGAACCAGAGGAGGACCGACGATTCAATGCCCTGGATGACCCGGTTCAGATGTACCTGAAGCAGATCGGCAAGGTTCCTCTGCTCACGCACGAACAGGAGGTCGAGGTTTGCCAGCGGATCGAAGCGGCTGAAATCGAAATGAAGCGCCTGGTTTATGGTTTGGGCTTCACAGCCAAGGAGCACAGTGCGATTGCCGAAAAGCTTCTTGCCCAGCCCCCAAGGGAACGGTTCGATCGCATCGTGGTGGACAAAAAAGTCGCCAGCCGCGAAAGCCATCTCAAACACCTCCGCCCCCTGATTAAGAGGATCCAAGCGTTGGATGCGCAGGTGGACGAGCATTACAACCAGTGGCAGAAGGTCGCGTCTCCTGCCCTCCGAGAAAAGCTCTTTTCCCAGTTCCAGAAGCTAGACAAAAAGCTCCAGACCAACTTTCCGAAGTTCTTTTACAAGCCAAAGGTTCTTGAACACCTGATGGTCGTGGCCAGTAATGTCCACGAGAAAATCCAAGCCGGTTTGCAGCGCATCCACGAACTGGAACGCCAGCCCAAATCCAGCGACCGGCAAGACGCTCTGCGCGAGGAGCGGGGAAAGATCCTCGCTTTGGAACACTTCGTCCGCCAGCCGCGCGAGGAGTTTTACAAGAGCCTCGGCCAGTTGCAACGCGCCGCCGGCCGCGCCCATGAGGCCAAAATCCACATGGCAGAAGCCAACTTGCGGCTGGTGGTTTCCATCGCTAAGAAATATGTTAACCGGGGTCAGTCCCTCCTCGATCTGATTCAGGAAGGCAACATCGGCCTGCTTAAAGGGGTGGAAAAGTTCGAATATCGGCGCGGCTACAAATTTTCGACGTATGCGGTGTGGTGGATTCGCCAGGCCTTGACCCGCTCCATCGCCGACCAGGCCCGCACCATTCGCATTCCGGTCCACTTGATCGGGATCATGACCCGAATCTGGCGCGTGCAGAAACAACTCAGCCAGGAGCTTGGTCACGAGCCCTCCCCCGAGGATCTCGCTGACGAAATGCACCTGCCGGTCGCGCGCGTCGAAGCCCTGCTGAAGATGGCCCTCCCACCGGTCTCGCTCGATGCGCCGGTGGGCGAGGATGGCGATGTGCGGATTGGTGATTTCATCGAAGACAAGGCCGCCGAAAACCCGTCCGAGGTCACCAGCCATGGTTTGCTTAAAGAGAAGCTCGATAAGGTTCTAACCAGTATCACCGAACGCGAACGGAAAATTCTCGAAATGCGCTTTGGCTTGGTCGATGGCTACGGCCGCACACTGGAGGAAATTAGTAATATCTATAACGTGACTCGTGAACGCATTCGCCAGATCGAGGCTAAGGCATTACGCAAGCTGCGGCACCCCACCAGGGCCCAGCACCTCCACGGCTTCCTCGAGACTAAACAGGAATTCTTTCAAGGCCAGGTTTGAAACTCTGGCAGGCATTTACCCAATAAAGATATTTGCATCAGTAGCAAAAGCGAACGACATTAGCCTGTCAATAAATGGAAAGAGAATCACATGACCAATGGAAGGCGATAGTCTCCAAATACCAGGAACCCAGCCGCTCTAAGGCAGCCTGGCAAATCGTCAACACTCTTGGTCCCTGCGTCCTGCTTTGGTATCTCATGTACCGCGCCTTGGCCGTTTCCTGGTGGCTTACCGTGCCACTGGCGATTCTCGAGGGCGCTTTTCTGGTTCGGGTGTTCATTATTTTCCACGACTGCGGTCATGGCTCGTTTTTCAAATCACGACGAGCGAATAACGTTTGGGGCTTTTTCTGCGGCCTGCTGACATTCACACCTTTTTATCACTGGCGATGGGAACATTCGCTGCACCATGCCACTTCCGGTGATCTGGATCGGCGCGGAACGGGTGATTTATGGACAATGACCGTGCAGGAATATCTGGAATCATCCCGCGGTAAACGCTTCGCGTACCGCCTGGCGCGCAACCCTATCGTGCTATTTGTGATCGCCCCGCTTTTTGTGCTTCTGGCCAGGCATCGGTTTCCCAAACCCACGGCCAATCAGCGCGAACGCTACTCAGTCTATTGGATGAACCTTGCGATTTTAGCGATGGCGGGTGTGATGACGGCAATCTTTGGGCTCAAGGCGTATCTTATAATCCAGTTGACGGCTCTGCTAGTCGCCGGCTCTGCCGGGTTCTGGTTATTCTATGTGCAGCACCAGTTTGAAGGGGTTTATTGGGAGCGGCGTGAAGAATGGGATTACGCAAAGGCGGCGCTGCAAGGCAGTTCGTTCTACAAGCTTCCAAGGATTTTGCAATGGTTCTCGGGCAACATCGGGTTTCATCACATTCACCATCTGAGCTCGCGGATTCCCAATTACAATCTCGAAAGATGCCATCGCGCCAACTCCTTGTTTCATTCAGTCAAGCCCATCACCTTCTTCTCAAGCTTCAAATCACTTACCTTCCGGCTTTGGGATGAGAAGCGCCGGATGCTGGTCGGTTATCGGTTCTTGAGAACGATTCAAAGACAGCAAATGCAATCCGCTCGGTCTTGAAATCAGGCTGCGCTTTTGGGCGGTAGGCAGGAAAGCAGGTCTAGCGACTATTCGGCGAAGGCGTCGGGGGTTTGGTTGGCTTCGACCCAGTACATCTTGAGCTTTTGAGCAACGGTGATAAGGTCTTCGGACGAATGGGGTTTGAGAAGGTATGAATTAGCGCCTAAATCGTAGGCGTGGTTAATATCTTTGCCTTCATCCGAGGAACTGAAAATGATGACGGGCAGACGCTTGAAGGCGGGCTGCTGCCTCACCCACTCAAGAACCTGGAAGCCATTGATGCGCGGCATCTTGAGATCAAGGAGCAGGAGATCGGGAGCAGGATAAGCTGCGCGATCTGTAAAGTCCCCCTCGCCATCGAGGTAATCAATTGCTTCCTGGCCGTCTTTGACAAACTGAAGCGAGGTGGAAACTCCAGCCTTTTGAAAGGCGCGCTGGAGAAAAAAAGCATCATCGATATCATCCTCGGCAACCAAGATTGTTTCTGTTCGCCGCATAGTATTCCAATGTCTTTTCGGGGTGACATTTAAATATGATTCTTTGGCGCAGATAACGAAATGGGGTGTTTATGCACCGTGCACATTTTGGTATGCAGCGCTGGCAAGGCTTTGCGAATCAAGAGGCATGTCGGGTTACGTCGAGTACAACCGGATGTTGCCGCTCGCGGTGATTTCTTGACTCAACTGTCGATCCGTGAAGTCCGCAGCAGGTTTCCAGTCAAACTGCGGCCACGGCATTGCTTCCTTGCTTCGGGTGCAGACCGTAGCGAACCAGCTTTTCTCGCATTGTTGGCCGGGAAAGGCCGAGCCATTTGCCCGCCTTGGATTGGTCGCCACCCGCCAGTTTGATGACTTGAGCGAAAAGCTCGCGCTCGGTAGCCGTAGTCACTCGGGCGTAGGCATCTTCCATCTCACCACCTACCACCTTGGCCAGGAGATCGGAAACATAAGCCGCCAGCGGCTGATCCCTGGCCGGGAGCAGTGCTGCCGATTTCACCATTGTATCTTGGGCGATTGCCTCCTGGACGTCGCCCAAACTGATTATCCCGTGGGATGAAACCAGCGCACGACGAACGACATTCTCCAATTCGCGAACATTGCCAGGCCACGACATTTCCTGCAAACATTCGAGCGCGTCGGGGTGAATCTGAGGCTCCGAGTTGCCGGCCAGTTCCTTGCCATATCGGTGCATAAAATACTCGACGAGGCTGGGTATGTCTTCCCGGCGCTCGCGCAGCGGCGGCGAATAAATCACGGCCACATTGAGACGATAATAAAGGTCTTCGCGGAATTCTTTTTCCAGTATGGCCAGCTTGAGATCGCGATGCGTCGCCGCGATGACGCGAACATCCACCGTGATCGTCTCTTTTCCGCCAAGCCGCTGAAACGTTTTCTGTTGCAAAACCCGCAGCAGCTTGGCTTGAAGATTGATGCTCATGTCGCCAATCTCATCGAGGAAAATTGTGCCCTGGTGGGCCAGCTCAAAGCGTCCGATCCGCCGAGTTTTGGCGTCGGTGAACGCCCCCGCTTCGTGGCCGAAGAGTTCACTTTCCAACAGTTGCTCGGAAATCGCCGCGCAATTAACGATAATGAAAGGCTTGGCATGCCGCGCGCCGTGGCGATGAAGGGCGGTGGCCACCAACTCTTTGCCGGTGCCGGTCTCGCCGCGAATGAGAACGGCTACCGTCTTGGGCGCGAGACGACCAATCTGCTTATACATGCTATGCATCACCGCGCTGTTTCCTATGATCGCGTCCGGCTCGGCCAGGGGCACAGGCACCTTGGGTGTTTCGAGCTGAAACCGGGTATCTTCAACCGCCTGATGGATGAGCGTTGTGAAGGCGTTCAAATCAATTCGGCCTTTGATGATCGAATCGTAGGCGCCCAGCTTCATGGCCTCGATGGTGGTTTGGGTGGTGGGTTTAGCGGTCATCAAGATCACCGACAGGTAAGGTTTGGCCGCTTGCAACGCGCTAATGATATGAAGCCCTTCTTTACCTCCTTCGTCGGAGCCTGACAAATGGAGACCAGTCAAAACCACGTCAAAGCTCTCCCGTTTAGCGCGCGCCAACCCGGCCTCCGCGGTCGCCTCAGTGTGGACCTCATACCTCTCTGCCCTAAGAAGCCGCTCAAACTCCTCGCAGTCAGATTTTTTATCATCGACGATGAGGACCTTGCCGGGTTCGTTCATATGAAAGGCTAACAAACCGGATGGGGCCCTGCAAGGTGTCGAAGGAAAGGCAAGGATCTTAGCCTGGGTCTGAGAGAGATATTGCACGCGTAGTTAGGAGTTATCCGTGGTCGCTGGGGAAACGCGGAGGAGGTTTTGATTATGCCGCGAACGATGTAAATGGGGTGAGCTCCTCTGCGCTTGCTGCGACCACGGGATTGGCAAAAGCGAGCGGCTCGTCCTGACACTGGGGGTTGCATATTTCGCATGACATCCACGAAACCTCTTTGCGCGATCCGCATTCAGAACAGATAGCGATCATCCGGCTACGGGGGATTTCCTTCATTTGGTCTTGCTTCATAGACGAAGGTTTGCAGATTTTGCCGTTTGGCAAAGGCGGTGTTTCCCTAACCGACGTTCAAGCAGCGGTAGCTAATCGATTTTCCCGGACGCTCTCAGCCACCTGCTGGCAAGGGTTTGAATCGCTTAGTCGAAACATATGGAGTGAGTCGGTTTCCTGAGGTAGTCCGCCGCGCCGAGCGCCTTGCCTAGAGACTCAGTGCCCGTTGTTAATCCGGTCAAGGAGATCCTTCACGCGTTCGTGTTCAGCGCGTTTGCGTCACCTGCTCCAGAAATCCCGTCCGCGCAGAGCAGGCTGTTGGTGTATGTCAACAACTCGCTGACCTGCTATTTCTTAAGCCGATAGAACAGGCTGCCATTCCCGATCGTGTTGGTGACTGTATTCAACCCGTTAGTAATGAATGGAGCGGGGATGACAGGTAACCAGGAATTTGGCAAGAGAAGAGCGGCAGTACTTTCGAGGATAAATCCGTCGGCATTAGTCGGCCAGTTTATGACCACCTGGGCGCCCAACCGAACGATCTCCAGGGTCAGCGGTGATCTGACGATTAATCTCCCGGGCGCATGCAAGTACCGTGTGTGCGTGCCGTAAACAATTTGGGCATAAATGTAATATTGGCCGGGTGGTGTGTTGCTGCTATTGATGGAAAACTGCCGCTGAACAACATTCGTTCCTGCGCCGGGTTCGATGGATTGGAAAATTTGGCCCTGGTTCCCGTTGTAAGGATTGGCATCATCATCGAGAAAAACCTGGATGGTGGCATTCTGGGTTGCGGCCTGATTGAATTGAAAAAAGTAGTTGAGGGAAAAATCATCGCCTTGCACAACAGGTTGAACGGTCAAGATATCGAATCTAACTATGTTTGGCCAGGAGCCGTTTGAGGTCAAAACGGTCCGATTAGCTGAGATTCCAGCGCCAAAGTCCCAGATCTGGTTATAGCCGTCGCGTATCCGCCCAGTGCCTGCGCCTGCAGGCTCGTCAACGCTCAGGCGATTTCCCCCGCCGATTAGACTGTAGCAAAAGCCGGCGATATGGCCTTGTGATTCGCAACTCGTACACCAGGTAGCGCGCTCGGAACTGGTAATCGTGGCGCCGGTATCCGTGGCCGGCGTATGAGACCAATCGATGGTTCCGTGGTACCAAAGATGAACATCACTGTGATCGCAAGAGTAGCCGTTCGGCAAGCTCTCCAGGTATCGATTGAAGGCTCCCAGCAGTGATTGTCCATTCGGACAAAGTGAATCCGAATTCATCTGCCAATAATTATCGGCGAACAACACGTTGATGAATGTATGGACGTCGGCATCGCCATACTGTGAGATGGGCGCGGGATCGAGCGTTGTTTGGTGATCGACCCAAACGCCCTCTCGGCCGAGGAGTCTTGCCATTTCCGTCACCACAGAGCCGCCCCGGCTGTGCCCGATCAAGTGGATCGGAAATTCAGCCAGCGAGCGCCCCGCAAGTTCCGGGACGAATGTCGTAGAAAGAAGTGACGGCACTACCGCGTTGGCGATGTCCTGCGATGCATTGAAGGGATCATCGGCACGTGACGACCAATCGAGCTTGATGATGATCTCGCCTGAATCCGAAACCAATGGGCTGACACCTGCAATCCTGGACACGCTCAGGGAGTAATCGGAGGCAACGCTTATCTGGTAACAGCTAAAACTGGACCCTGGAAATGTGTCGTAACCGGGTATTCTTTGTGCCATAGGGATGATCCAATCGTCCACATTTCCGTTGAAACCATGCGTGATAATGGTGATGCCTGCACCGCGGGCGAGTGGAAGCGACGAAACGAGCAAGGCGAAGGTCACGACGGCAAGGGGAAGTTTGGTTTTCATCGCAACTTCCTTTGCGAAGGAAAGCATTCGGAAGCAATTTTCATTAATTTTGTCTTTGTATTTATGAAATCCTTGGCTTGGCGCCAGTGAGGACCGCTGATATTAAGCCGGACCGCAGGAGAGACATATGGGGCCTTCCGCGCAGTGCTCAGTCTCGCAAAATCCGAGACCCAAAGATCTTTGAACCAAATACTGAGGCGCAGGCAGGTGGGACACATTTCCCTATTTTTTCGGCGGCTATGATTTGATCGAATCGTCGGGAAAACTCGTTTTTGGCTCAGATAGCCTACGATAGGCTGGGATGGGTTGAGATAGGTTACGCTGCCGAGCTGGGCTGACCCAGGCTATCTCAACTCATTAAGGTGGGCGATTCAGGCTATGGCAGTCGAGCGACGTGCGCTCTGTTACTGGTGGGACGTCATTTCGATCAGCCCGAAATCGGGGCCAAACTTGAGACGACTTTTTCACTTGTGACCGAGCCAATGTAAGGTGCTGGCGCGTTTGCGGCCCGATTATGGAGAGAAGGAAAAGGTCAATAGTAAGGGGACTGATTGCACGCCTTTCGCCTTTGCGTTCGGCGACTGCGCGAGCCCGCCGAAACGGTCTCGCGCGACAGTGCGCGAGAACGGCGGGGAGGTTCGATTTCATTTCTCCCGTTTTGGTGTAGTGTGTAGGACTATGAAAGACAAACATGACGTTGCGGAGTCCGTGCCGGACAAAGCCGGAGCTGGAGCTGCCGCGAGTGCGGATGATGACGTCGAGTTGACGCCGAAAGAGGAGGCGGCAGCAGCGAACCAGTTACCCCCTGATGAACATGTGGCGAAGATTGAAAAAAAATTGGAGCACGATGCAGCGGCAGCAAACCGCCTGCCCCAAACCGAACAGTTGGCGAAGTTTGAAAAAAAGCTGGAGCACGATGACAGCGGCAACCAGCCGAGTTGAAGGCGGGGACTCTATGACCGCCAGCAGTCGTGGCAGCGCTTCCTCAATAGAATAGACAGGCACAGGCCCCAGTTAAACCAGATGCGATAGCGTTCTTCGCTTTGGCGCAAGGCTTCCTCCGCCCTTCGAGTGTTGTCTGATTTGGACGGCTCCTTACGGGCCTTATGTGCGGAGGCTGCTCTGGAATCTTCCATTCGACTTTTAGATTTCACTGGGGTCACGCTTGGGCGCAGGAACAAGTTAGCTAATCCCCATTTGCTCTCCGCCGAAAGCGTTGGCCCATCGCGAATAATTGGGCGGTGGACAGAATGATTTCGTGCATTTGATAGGCCAGGTCTCCACTATGGAAATAATCACCATGGGCCTCCGCGCGAATGCCCATCCGACTAATTTTCGCCAGTTTTTTTGAGACGTCCAAGATTTGTTTTTTAGTCGGCCACTGAGTCAGGCCCTGGTTTGTTTCCTCCGGGAACAGAGCGTTTGGATTGCCGACACGCGAGTTGCGCGGTCGGGGCGCAGTGCTAACTGCGCGCATCGGGGATTTTGCTTTTGTGCTTATAGTCTTCAAGGTAATCTTATTCTAACCCGATCCTCTTGCGCTTGCGGTAGAGGGTGGCTTGGTCGATTCCCAGGACTTCGGCGGCCTCGGCGAGGTTTGTGGTTCGCCGCAAAACTTTGCGCAGGTGCGCTTCTTCCAATTTCTCCATGGAAACCAGGGAACCAATCTCGATCGGCTCTCCGTTGCCATTGGCTTCGCGAGCGCCCTGGCCCGAAAGTTCGATGGGCAGATCCTCCACGCCTATTCTCTTACCTTTAGCCATAATGATTGCGCGTTCGATGGTATTGCGCAATTCACGGAGGTTGCCCGGCCACGGGTAGGCGCGAATGAGGGCGAGGGCGTCTTCGGAAAACTCATCGACGCGCCGGCTGCATGAGGCAGAAAAATATTTGAGGTAGTGCTGTGCGAAGCGGACCACGTCTGCAGCCCGGTCGCGAAGCGGAGGCATCTCGACGATGATAACGTTAAGCCGGAAATAAAGATCTTCGCGGAAGGTCCCCTCGGCGACACGCTTTTTGAGGTCGCGACTGGTGGCAGCGATAACTCGCACTTCCGCGTTGCGCGTAATATTTTCGCCGAGACGCTCGTATTCCCGTTCCTGGAGCAATCGCAGCAACTTGGGCTGGATCTCAAGCGGAAGGTCGCCGATTTCATCGAGGAATAGGGTGCCGCCGGTTGCGACCTTGACTTTCCCCCAATGGTCGCGCACAGCACCGGTGAAGGCGCCTTTAACATGCCCAAAGAGATCGCTTTCCAGCAGTTCTTTCGAGAGACTGGGACAACTCACGGTCACGAATGGTTTATCTGCCACCAGGCTTTGCTTGTGAACTGCCCGGGCGATCACACTCTTGCCAGTGCCACTCTCACCCATAATCAGTATTGAAGCCGGTGTTTTGGCCGCTCGCAGTAAGGTGTCCATTACCTCGGTCATCTGGGGCGTAGTGGAGTCGAGCAGGAGATCCGGGCTTTGTGCGTTGCTTTCCCTTACTTCGAGTTCCAACCGCTCAATATTCTTGCTCAATTCGTGAAGGCGCCGAACCCGGGCCAGCACAAGATGAAATTGTTCGCGTGAGAACGGTTTTTCCAGGAAGTCCACTGCGCCGCGACGCATCGCCTCGACCGCGTTCTTGACGCTGCCCTGGGCGGTGAAAATAATGACCGGGAGATTCGGTCTAATCCTGAGAATTTGATCGAGGACATCCAGTCCTATTTCCGGTCCGAGATTCAAATCCAAAAGGGCGGCGTCGAATTTCTCTTCTTTTAAAAGCACTAGACCTAGTTCCCCGGAAGCGGCTGACTCCGCGTAGTGGCCGTCACTATCAATGAGCAGACAGGTCGCGTCCCGGAAGGTTTTGTCGTCGTCGATGACAAGAAAATCCATTTTATATGCTCCAAATCTTAAAAATCCAAAACTTAAACAAATCGTCAGTTCCAAATCCAAAATTCGAATCCCAAAGGGATAAATAAACTGGGTTCTTATTCATTAGATAGCCTTTATTAATTTTGGGAGGGGGGGATAAGCAGCTCTTGGCAAGCGAAATGCAAAGATTGCCCCAGTGCCAGGCGTGCTCTCGCAAGCCAGTTCGCCATTCATGGCCAGCACCAACTTCTTGACGATGCTTAATCCGAGGCCAGTGGAAGGTTCACCGCCGGTAGGACGGGCGGAAAGGCGGCTGTAACGGCGGAACATCCTAGCCTTGTCTGCGTCAGTAAAACCAGGCCCCTCATCCTGGACCTGACACTCGACAAACCGGGCGCCGGGTTCGCGGACAGTGACGCGAATCTGTTTGCCCGGTGGCGAGAACTTAATGGCGTTCGAAACCAGGTTATCCAACACTTGTTCGAGCGCAGCCGCGTCAGCCTGCACGAGAACGCCATTGCCCTCGAGAACAGTCTGAAATTCCAGTTGCTTGCGCTTGGCCGCCTCTTGATGTTGTTGAACAGCACGCGAGGCAGCCTCCTTGAGACTGATCGGTTCGGTCTTAATACTGAGACCGTGATCGGCCGAGGCATTGGCCAGAAATTCTTTGACGAAGGCGAGCATTTGGCTGCTCGAATTCGAAATGTTCTCGGCCATAAGCCGGAGCTTAGGATTGTCCAGCGCCGCTGTGCAATCCCGGAGTATCTGGGCGCTCATGTCCATGCCGCCCAGGTGGCTCTTCAGGTCGTGGGTGAGGACGCCGAGAAGCTCATCTTTGTCTTCCGCAAGCTGTTTCAGTTCGTCACGAGCCGATTTTAGTGCCACGTGCGTGCGGACGCGCGAGATAAGTTCAGCATGGTTGAACGGCTTGGTAATGTAGTCCACACCGCCGCTTTCAAAAGCCCGAACGATGAGTTCCTTGTCATCGGCGGAAGAGACAAAGATGATCGGAATTTCTGCCCACTCGGGGTTCTCGCGAATGTGGCGGCAAAGTTCAAAACCATCCATGTCCGGCATCAACAGATCGAGCAGGATCAGATCGGGTCGGCGAATGGATAATCGCTTCAAGGCCTCCGGCCCGCTCGTGGCCGGCAAAATCTCGAAGCCGAGCTTGCCCAGGACGGCCCCGACGACTTGGATGTTGACCTCCTGGTCATCGACGACGAGCAGGCAGCCAGTATTGGGTTTCATAATTGAAGTGTGCATTTTGTCAGTTTTCATGTTGCGACTAGTGGCTGCCCAGAAGAAATTTCGATCGATTCAATAAGCTTGGGGAACTCGGCCAGGGAGCGTTCCAAACTTTTGACGGAGTAACTGTCGCAGAGCCTGGCCAGCCTTGTGGCATAATTAACGAGCGCATTGCAATGCGCCGCCTCACCCATGGTGTGAAGGGTTCGGGCAAAAGCCCTGGTCTCATTGATCGCCATGCTGTCGCGCAACGCGGGCCAATCGGTTTCGAGCAGACGGCGTAATTCCAGGGCCATCGCGTGCCACTCGGCGGCCCGCTCGGCAGGAGGGGCCGGAATAGGCAAGTCGGCAGGCGGAACACGGTGGAGCACCTGCGCCAGTTCTCGGTACAGGGTATGCCGTGAGAAAGGCTTGCGCACGTAGCCGGTGAACTGGGTCCGCAGTTTCGTCTCTTCGGAAGCCTGGCTTGAAGCGGTAACGGCAATGACGGGCATTAGATCGAGCTCAGGTTGCTTGCGAATCTCGGTCAGCGCCGTTCGCCCGTCCATCACAGGCATGCGAATATCAAGCAGCACTATGTCGGCTTTCACCTTTTCAAGGGACTCCAACGCTTCTTTTCCGTTACAGGCAAAACGAAGCTGGTGATGGGTCTTCTCGAACATACCGGCCATAAGGTTGCGATTGGTTTCGTTGTCATCCACGACCAGCATAGTGGCCGGCACGAAGTCATTAAAGTCCACCGCCCCGCCGGGTTCGGCGTGATCCCCGGCAGCCAATCGCACGGAGATGGGAACCTTGGGCAAGCGGAGGTGAACAATGGTACCCTTCCCCACCATGCTTTCCATGGTGAGAGTGCCATCCATTATTGAGACCAAACGTTTGACAATGGTCAGACCAAGGCCGCTGCCCTGCTTTTCAGCATCGCGGCGGGGGTCTGCCTGAACGAACGACTTGAAAAGCTCCTGCAATCGGTCGGGCGCGATGCCCATGCCGGTATCCTCGACCTCAATCAGCAGCGACCCGCTGCTGGTGTCCACCGGGGCCTCCCAGCAAACACGCGTGAGCACGGAACCTCGTTCAGTGAATTTGATAGCATTGCCCAGCAGGTTGACGAGCACCTGGCGGAGCCGGATCCGATCGAGCAACAAAGCGCGCGGCAGCTCGGGCGAGATCTCGAATTTGAGCTGAAGCGATTTCTTAGCGGCCTGTTGTCCGAATACGGTGCGGAGGAATTCACACGAATCCCGCATATCAGTTGGTTCGGGATGGAGTTCAAGCTTTCCCGCTTCGAGCTTGGAAAGATCGAGGATATCGTTGATGAGCTGGAGCAGCGAGGCGCCGCTGTCACGAATGGCGCGCACGTACTCGGATTGCTTCGGGGTAAGGCCCTCGGGCTCGAGCAGCTCAGTGAACCCCAGAATCGCATTCATCGGAGTGCGGATTTCGTGGCTCATGTTCGCCAGGAAGGCGCTCTTCTCGACCACCGCTTGTTCGGCTTGCAGTTTTTCTTCGAGTAACACGCGCTGCGCGCGTTCCTGGAGAAAATCAATCCGATAAAAGTATAATGCGAACAAACCTGTGCCGATGCTCAGGAGCCCACCGAGCAAGGTCGTAAGATGCACTACTTTCATCTGGCGTTTCGTGACATCGACTCGCGCCGAAAGCGGATCGTTGTCCAACTTTGTGATGATCTCTCGAAGGTGTTCAAACGTGGCTCTGCCCTGGTCCGGGCTGATGAGTGTGGCTGCAGAATCGAAACCCTTTTCGCGACGAAGCGCAATGCCCTGGCGAAGTTCCGCTATTTTGGTTTCGATCAGCCCGCGTAACTCGAGCATCTCTTTTCGACGCGCTGGATCGGGTAAAACAAATCCAGCCAGTCGATCGAATTCCTTAGGAAATATGTTCTCGGCGTTGGTAAAGGTGTTGAGATAACTTTCCTTTCCGGTCAGGAGATAATTCCGCTGGCTGACCTCGGCGTTCTGTAAAGCCGAAACGATTTGATTTATGGAATGGCGAAACTCTTCGGTTTGCGCGGCCGAATCAACGTTATAGGAGAAGCGGCTCCAAGCCACTGCTCCGACCACGACGCTGACCACAGTTATGGTCAGCCACACCATAGCCAATGGCCCGATAAACTTGTGACGAAACAGATCGATCATGGGCTCTCTTGCGCTGAGCCGACCGCGAACGTGTCCGGCCAGGGAAGGGAATTTAAATATATCATGCAAAATGCACGGTGTATAGTATTGTAAATCCGAAACCCGAAGGTCGAAATCCGAACGAAGCGCGAATAATGAAAAGCAGTCGTACTTTTCAGGTTTCGGATCTCGGATTTCGGATTTCTTTCATTCGTCATTTGTGGGGAACGGTAGTGGAATCACTTCGGCCAACAACGTGCGAACCTTCTCAAGCAACTCCTCGAAGCTTGAGGACTTCTCCAGAACTGCAAACCGCTCCCACTCCTTAACTTTGTTTTGAACCGCGGGCAATGAGCTTGAAACCAGGAGGACTGGAGTTTCTGGACGCAAGGCGCGGAACTCGCGGGCAAGCTCCACACCATCCGCTCCCGGCATATTAAAATCGGTCAGCAACAGATCAAGGGTAGTTGTCGCTCCGGCCAGGCGCAGGGCCTCCGAAGCGCAGTCGGCTTGCAGCACGTTGTAACCCTTCTGGCAGAGGACAATTGCCTCTAACTGGCGAAAGACAGAGTCGTCATCTACGATCAGTACAGTTGGGAGATCAGCAATGCCTGCCGATGAAGCTCGTAACGGCGAGACGGGTTGCTGCCAATCTGAGTCGCCATACGATGGGTCGTGCGGGAATGCGCTCATTATCTAATCATCTTCATGATTTTTCTTTTAGCTAATGGAGGGCCAACCTTTATGTTCAAATTCCTAACATCCTCAATGCGAAGAGATTATTACTGTTGACTAAGCTCTGATGCCTTATAGAAAACCGATAAAATCGTGCAGATTGCACTTTAATCGAGAGCAGACCGTGCATTTTGCATTGGGCGCTGAACAGGAGCAAACGGAGATAACGGAGAGGAAATATTTGAAACTCTGTCTCTGTTCTCTCTGTTTGCTTCTGGTAAATTCCGCAGTGCAGTTTTGTTTACCCTGTTAAAATCGAGCCTTAGGCATTATCTGACCAAATGGTGGTCGATGGCGTAGCGCATCAGTTGGGCGTTGTTCTTCATCTTCATTTTTTCAAGGATGCGAGCGCGGTAGGTGCTGATGGTTTTGACGCTCAACGAAAGTTCCAGGGCGATTTCGCTGACGAACTTGCCAGAGGCAATGAGGCATAAAACACTGAATTCGCGATCAGAGAGCAGTTCCTGCGCTGGCTTGTGCTCGTCGCTCGAGAGCCGGGCTGCCAATGTCTGTGCCAGGGCCGCGCTGACGTAACGACCGCCCGCGAGGACTTTCTTGATGGCGCCGACCAGTTCCTCTGGGGCGCTCTCTTTGGTGATGTATCCTGACGCGCCCTGCTTGAGGACGCGTACGGCAAACTGGCTCTCGAGATGCATGCTCAATACCAATACTGGCAGCTTGGGGTGTGATTTCTTGATCTCGCGTAATACCTCCAGGCCGCTCCTGCCCGGCATCGTGATGTCGAGCACGACCACATCCCACTTTTCCTTCCAAAGGAGCACCAGCGCCTCCTGGGTGTTGCGGGCCTCGCCAAAAACGACGCGTTCCAGTCCGTCGGCAAGAATTCCTTTTAACCCTGAGCGCACGACGGCATGATCGTCTGCTAAGAGGATTTTCAAATCGCCGCCGGGCATAGGCTGGAAGGTCCAGCAAAAAGGACAAAATCACCTTGTGGTGTTGGGCACAGCGCCCGATTCGATAATACCGTTGGAAATAGCGTAGCGGGTCAAGTCGGCGATTTTATGAAGATCTAACTTTTGCATGAGACTCTGACGGTGTTTTTCCACCGTTTTGATGCTGAGGGACAGCATGGGGGCGATCTGTTTGCTCATATAACCCTCGGCGACCAATTGGAGCACTTGCGACTGGCGGGAAGTCAACGGGTTGCCATTCCCAAGAGCCTCGTCCCCATTGAGCATTGCTCTCCAGGTAGTCATTAACCGTTGGCAAATACAGGGGCTAATGAAAGCGTTTCCCTGTGCGACCTCACGGACAGCCCGCAACAAATCCTGAGAGCCGGTGTGTTTTACCAGGTAGCCGGTTGCGCCGGCCTGCACGGCTTGCCGAACGTGCACGTCGTCTGTGTAACCTGAGAGCATCAGCACTTTTGTGGAAGGAACCTCGCTGACGATCTGCCGGGTGGCTTCGACACCGTTTAACAGCGGCATGGCCAGATCCAGCAGCGCCACCCGCGGGCGGAGCCTTTTGGTTTGCTCCACCGCCTGTTGGCCATTGGTCGCCTCGCCGACCACGATAATATCTTCCGCTGTCTCCAGGAGAACGCGCAAAGCCGACCGCACGATAGTATGATCGTCAGAAATTAAAACTGTGATTTTGTTTATCATGGAAAAGCTTCCAGCTAATGGAGAGCCAATCTGAGATGAACCGTGTAAAGTCTTCCAGCGAGGTTGGTTAAAGTTTTTGACACCGGATTTCGGACCTGCTGAGGAGGGTAAAACGTTGCAAGTTGCATCAGTGAAGGCGAAGCGACTTGCATTGTGCAAACCCGTACCACGGTTCGCGCAGCCTATCACTTGGACGATTTTTGTTCGATTTCGCCAGCCTTAGTTCGCGCTTGATGCCAGACCAATGGAAGTAAGCGCGAGCGCGCGCTTTGAACGTTTATTCAGCACGTAACACAAGCCCAGGCAAGTTGCATGGAGCAAAAGCCGGCCGGTTGAACTATCTGATAGTTTGAAAAGCACGCCATGTTTGATTTTGACCATATTTTCTGCTCGCCGAAAACCGCAGGAACAAGCGAAGAATTGAATAGGAGATACCAGGAAACAAAGGTGCGCCAGGAAGTCGGAGTCACGTTTTCAGCGCGCAAATTCTTTCCTGGGAATGGCTTGCAAGAAGCCTAAACCTCAGGCCTCTACTCTGTTTTCTCCGTTTGCTCCTGTTCCTCCTAGGAGTAGTTACGGCTAATCTTTCGCAAGCGGCCTGTGGGGCGCCCCAGGTTCGACGCTACGATCCCGCTGGAAACGGCATAACGGGTCAATATCGCAATGTTGTGAATGTCTAACTTTTTCATTAGCGACTGCCGATGTTTCTCGACCGTCTTCGGACTGAGGTGCAGGAATTCGGCAATGTTTCTGGTGGAATATCCGTCAGCAATCCATCGAATGACTTCCGTTTGGCGGCTGGTCAAGATAGCCGGTTGGCTATTCTTTCGACGACCAGGAAGGGAAGCTTTCCCGCGCCGTTTGGAAAGCGGGGCGCTAAAAGGGACGGTTCCCTTGGGCCCTTTGCGGAGGGAGTGCAGAAAACCATTGCCGGCGGTTTCCTTCGACACATAGCCTATGACGCTGGGTTCGAGCTCCTGCTCCTCTTGCTGCTTGTCACTATAAACCAATCGAATCTTGTTCATGAGGGGTTTTCGTTCAGTTGGCCGGCGACCGTGGAGGTCACACCCAAGCGGGCCAAACTTTGTCGCGGTCTAGAGATTTTGTCTTGAGCGTTGTCTGTGCCAGGAGACGCAGCGAGGGGAAAGCTTCTTGCGCCACCGCGAATCTCCTGCCTGGCTTCAATCACCGTGCGATCCCCGATTTGGAGCCGCCTGGCGATCTCTCTCGCGGACAGTCCCTCCGCGAGCCAATGCAGCGCCATCCTTTCTCTCTCCGTAAGCATCATTGAAAAGGAACAGAGGACCTGGCGGGCATTCATAGGGAAACCGTGACGCGGCTTTAATCTTTTCTGGGATTCGGTGGAATCCGACGCTCCGGAGCGGAATTTGATGGGTATGTTTTTGGTTTTCATGACCGTTGCGAACTTAATTTCTAAAGAGAAATGCGCGGGCCTGGGTGAAACGACAATTTCATCCCTCTCCTGCAGCGGGATAAGAATCAACGTACTCGCTGCTCTATCGTTTGGCACCAAAGCGTAAAACCAGCGCGGAACATCGCTTGTCGTCTCTTGCATCTTCTTTTCTAAAAGCTAAAGCCCGGCCAAAACGCTTTAAGAAGCTGTAAGCAATTCCATCAAAGCCAATTGGAGTATTTCTGTTCAAATTTGGTGCGGATTAACAGACTCCTAAACGTTGCAACTTGCACGACACGCAGACCACGGCTGTGCATTTTGCAAACTCCAATGAGAGCGATGGGTGATAAAAAACAATCGCGCAAACTGCACTGCGAGGATTGATCCTTCCATGCAACCTGCAAACTTAACAAACAGGTCGAGCGGCTTAGTGATCCTTGAATTAACTCGCCGTTTTCCGGACCCAGCAGAGGCCGCATTCTCAGTATGCTATTGGGAACTATACAGTTGCGGCTTGTCAGTTTGCAAAAGTCTGAACAGTGAATTTCAGCGGCACCAGTGGGGCAGCGCCCGTGGCATACAAGCGGCTAGAGAGGATATAGCAAGCAATGAATCTTCGAAAACCATCCGTCGGCCAAAAGTCAACCAGGTCGAACGAAACTCACAAGGGAAACGGACGGAGCGCCATCAAAGCTTTCCGTCACCCGCCGGGGGTTCGAGCACGCAAACTCGCGCTGGCATCACCTCTAACACGGGTTCGCAAGCACCCCGAGCCCAAGGAAGAACTCGACCGCGCCCACGACTACGCCCAGGCGATCGTGGAGGCCGTCCCGCCGTTGTTGGTTCTCGATCCGGACTTGCGTGTTGTGACTGCCAACGGCTCTTTTTGCAAGGCGTTCAAAATTTCCTCGCGCCAGGCGTTGAACCGCCGGGTGTATGAATTGGGCAACGGTCAATGGAACATTCCTAAGTTGCGCACCTTGCTTGAGGAAGTGCTTCCTCGAAAGAGTTTTTTTAAAGACTTCAAAGTCACTCACAAATTTGACGGGATCGGCTGTCGTACAATGTTGTTGAGCGGGAGCCAGGTGGACCATCTTCAGAGAATCTTGCTGTCTATCGAAGATATTACCGAGCGCCGGGAAGCACAGGCCGCCATCCGGGTTTCGGAAATTCGCTACCGCCGTCTTTTTGAAGCGGCGCGAGACGGAATTTTGATCCTCGATCCCAGTACCCGAAAAATCACGGACGCCAATCCGTTCATGTCGGAGTTATTAGGCTACCCGCACAAAGAATTGCTAGGCAAGGAACTTTGGGAAATCGGCTTGCTCAAGGATGAAAAAGCCAGCCGGTCAGCTTTTCGCGAGCTGCAAAAAAGACATTTTATTCGCTATGAAAATCTGCCCCTGCAGAACAAGGCGGGCCAACTTCGTGAAGTCGAGTTCATCAGCAATCTCTATGACGAAGACGAACGAACAGTCATCCAGTGCAACATCCGCGACATTACCGAGCGCAAACGAGCGGAGGAGTCGCTTCGGGAAAGTGAGGAACGTTTTCACGCCATTTTCACCCAGGCCACAGCGGGCATCGCCCAAACGGATTTGAGCGGGCGATTCACTCTCGTGAACAAAAGCTACTGCGACCTCACCGGTCGCAAGGCGAAGGAATTGCTTGGCTTGAAAATGCAGGACATTACCCACCCGGACGACGTCGCCAATAATGTAGCACTCCTGAGAAAATTAACAGAGGAAGGCCGCGATTTTGTGATTGAAAAACGCTACCTGCGGCCAAATGGCGAAATTGTTTGGGTACGCAACAGCGTTTCATGCGTCGACCACAAACGCGGGAAGAAAAAATACTTCCTCGCCGTAACGCAGGACATCACGAAACGCCATCGGGCCGAAGAGGCATTGTTGAGCGCCAAGGATGAAATAGCGCGCCATGCCATCGAATTGGAACGATTGGTCAAGGAGCGCACCGGTGAACTTCAAAAAACAATTCGCGAACTGGAAAGTTTCTCGTACAGCGTATCGCACGATATGCGCGCGCCATTGCGGGCGATGCAAGGTTATGCGTCCTTCCTGGTGGACGAATATTCCAGCAAGCTGGATGAACACGGGGTCAATTACCTTCAACAGATTATGCGCTCAGCCCTGCGCCTGGACCGGCTCATCCAGGATGTCTTGAGCTATACCAGAATTCTCCACATGCAACTGCCGAGAGAGCAGGTGAATCTGGACCGCCTCGTGCGCGACATTATTGAAACCTTTCCTAACGGGCAGCCGATCAAAGCGGACATTCAAATCATAGGAACGCTGCCGCAGGTCATCGGCAACCAGGCCCTTCTAGGACAGTGTGTATCGAACCTGCTGAGCAATGGCGCAAAATTTGTTTCGCCCGGCACCACTCCCCGAATTGAAATCTCGGCGGAAACGATCGACAACGCTTCAGTCCGAGTGTGGTTTAAAGATAATGGAATCGGCATTGCTCCCGAAAATCGCGAGCGAATTTTTCGCTTATTCGAGCGGATTCACCCTGTCGCCGAATACGAGGGCACCGGCATCGGCCTGACTATTGTGCGCAAGGCCATCGAACGCATGGGTGCGCAGGTCGGCTTTGAATCCGAGCTGGGTAAAGGCACCATTTTCTGGATTCAATTGAGGCAAGGATAACGTACGTATGAAAACAATTCTCCAGGTGGAAGATGATCCAAACGACGTCTTCCTGATGCAGCATGCCATGCGAAGATTGGGGATGGCAAACCCCGTTCAGGTCGCCCGTGATGGGCAGGAGGCAATGGACTATCTGCAAGGGGCCGGCAAATTCGCTGACCGCACCACATTCCCGTTTCCATGCCTGGTGTTGCTGGATTTGAAATTGCCTTACGTGATGGGGTTGGACGTCCTTCGCTGGATCCGCCAACAGCCCGGACCGGCTTTGCCGGTCCTGATGCTGACTGCATCCGGAGAAGACGCGGACATTGCCTCCGCCTACAACCTGGGCGCCAATGCCTTTCTTACCAAGCCTTCTGAAGCAAGCAAATTCCAGGAGATGGTGAAGGCCATCAAAGAATTCTGGCTGACACACAACACGCTGCCGCAGCAAACTTACACAGAGCTATCAACGGAGTATTCGCGTGGGATCGATCAGGCCCCAAACCATTTTCCTCGCGTAAATGGCACACGCCGTGAAGTCTCGCCCCACGATGCCGGAGCAAAACGACCAAATTGCTAAGCGCATCATGCTCATAGCCGGAACGGCGCAGGCTGGTCGGCTATCAATTCTTGAGAACGATTCCAGGACATCAAACGCCGTGGTCGCTTTGCGTAACGGTGGTGCGGAGCACGGAAAATGGTGATAGGAGTCAATCACGACTGGTTGAGCCAGATCGGCGGCTCGGCAGGCTTAATCGGCGGAAAAAGCATATCGCTGCTCCCATGTAGAGGACGGCCAACGTGAGAAGGAATATTCGCCACAGGAAAATCATCATCGTAAACGTAACGGCGGTCGTCTCCGGAAGAAATCGTCGCCCTGAATACACAATCGGATATTCCCCGGAAATTGAAACAGTGATTTTGTTCATGGTTTCAATCCGTGGTTTGGGTTCTTGATAAAGCATTTCTTTCAACAACTCGTTAACGGACCGGTTTGCTTTTTCCGAGATCAAATCGGAAAAGAACACCGAAGCAACGCTCCCCTTCAAAAGCTTCCCGCGGCGGTTTAAAGCTCGGCCCACAGTTGATGAAGATGCGGCTTGCCAGCTTCCGGAAGCGGTAACTGAGAAACCCTCCTTCTCCAATTCGCCAGCCATGTGACTGGTCGAAGCGTCCGACATCCGCCAACAACGATGGCTCTACTCGCTCGCCCTGGAAGCTGGATTGGTTGTCGAGGAACTCGTTCTCAACGAAGCTAGTCGGCTGATTCGTATCGGATGAAAAAAACTGGCCGGATCTGGTTCGGTCCTCAAGTCGTGGTGCTACCGAATTCAGAAAAAGAACTGTGTTCGTGAGCAGGAAAGCGCCGTCTTCAAGGTGTGGGCCAGCAGAAAACACTTGCGGCGCTTGGCGACTCAACTGCTGGTTGTAAGCGAGTTGAGGATCCTTTCGAGAGGAATCAACTTGCGCGGACGTTATTTGACCGCTGCCAATGATGGCCAGAATCGAGATAAATCTGAAGAGCGCATTCAGAGAAACGGGACCTACCTCATATGCTGCAGGTGGTTTGAGGTGGGTGTGAAACATGCTGCCTCATTCCTTTCCTGACGGGACAGAGTTCGCCTCCGTCAACAACCGGCGCACTTTGCTAACCAGTTCGCCAATCGCAAATGGTTTTTCCAAAATTCCAAAGTAGTTCAACTCGTCAGCTCTGCCGTTCATGTCTGCCAATGAACCTGAAACCATAAGCACGGGCGCCTTCGGACACAGAGCACGGAACCAGCGAGTGAGTTTCAAACCATCGGTTCCGGGCATCGAAAAATCAGTCAGTAAGAGATGAATCGTGGCGTCGGCCGCGATGCGCAGTGCCTCCGCAGCCCCGTCGGCTTGCAGCACATTGTACCCTTCCTGGCAGAGGACCTGCGCCATCAATTCCCGTACTTCTTGCTCGTCATCAACGACCAACAGCGTCTTCGGTTTAGGGACTTCTCCGTGCAGGGGAATTGCTCCAGGCTCAGCGCCAACGCCAAGGGTGTTGCAGGTAGAATCGTGCGGAGGAAACTTCATGCCCCTCTCTTCTAGCTAAAGCGGGGCCATGGCCGACCCTGGCCTCCTTACCCGCTCAGGGAAAGATACTTATGCGTTTGAGTGGATTTAGCCAACTCGAAGAAAGAAGCAAAAAACCCGCTTATTGCACGACCCACAAGCTTGAGGCTGTGCATTTCGCACAACTCACAAACTTCGGAGACCAGATCATTTCTCTGATTTTCGATTGCGAAGCCGGGACAATGTAGAACGGGTGGCCATTTCCTGCCGGCGCTGATTGGCGAGCTGAGTTGAGTGATAATGGCGGTTTTCCAATTCCCCTGGTTTTGGTTGGGACTTTTGAGTGCGTCGAGGACGATGCGGCATGGTGCAGCGTACCACGGACGCACAGGATGCACGAGCGAAAACTCCGGGTGCATCCGGGATCCTCACTCCAAGCGCTACCGTCATGCAAGGGCGCAATGAATTGAGCCAGCCAGAAGCCCAAACTAAGCCGGAACGATTGGGTCGCCGTGGTCTTCGAACCGCAGAACTGCGGTTGGTCTGCGGACGGAGCGCGAGCCGTCCTCGGCTCGCAGCACGCAGCTACATTCAATTGCGCAGAAATTCCTTACCAGGCCTCGTCTATCCTCGCTGAAAGCAATCTCGAACGGTTCTCTTGCCTCGTTGCCGCTGCGAACCGGGGACGGTTCGCGCTCCGGCCGCTCCTCAACTGAATCGTTCCGCTAAACTAAGTCCCAATACTCCATCACTCCACCACTCCAGTCCCCCAAGTCGGGCACCATGCACTAACCGCGGCGGGGTTTCATGCGTTCTGCACGAACCACGACGCTTGCAGCGTGATTGGAATTTTACGCTGCTGATGTTTTTGGCGGCCCAGGCTCAATTCCTCTTGGCCAGTGGGTTGTTGCTGGCAGGGCAGTTGGGCGGTTTCGGTTGCGCGTCGCGAGAGGCGTTTGCCGCAACAATGAGGGCCGTGGCACAACATCCGCTAAGGAGTAGCGAACCAGTCGCATCCCAAATGAAACAACTTATGAAACACAAGACAGTCGCTATCGCTTTCCTTTCAGTCGCCGGATTCTCCGTAGGCTGCAACAAAGAGGACACTACCTCGCAGCAGCTCGACAAGGTCCAGGCAAAAACAGAAGAAGCCGCGCACGAGATGAAGGATTACACCTTCGCGCAAAAAGCTGAATTCACCGCAAAAATGCAGAGCCAACTGACTGATCTAAATCGGGATTTGGATCAACTCGGAGCCCGGATTGAAAAATCCAGCGACGCAGTAAAAGCCGAAGCCAAACCAAAATTTCAGGCGTTGCGCGACCAAACAGCCGGATTGAACAGACACCTTGAAGAGGTCAAGAACGCCACTGAGTCCACCTGGGACAGCGTCAAAAGTGGATTCAAAAAAGCCTATGAATCATCGAAGGACGGTTTTCAGCAGGCACGCTTGTGGGTGAGCGACAAAGTAGCGCCTTAGCGTGACATCCCGGAAACAAATAAATCTCAAAAACGGAATAAATATAATGAAGTGCACATCTGTAAATAAAAACAAAACTGAAAAGTTCTTGAGATTGATCATTGGCCTTGCGATTGGAGTCAGCCTCGTGGGGCAGGACGCGGCGGCAGTACAGGCACCAGTATCTCTTGGATCAGCCGCCACGTTTGGGGTCTTGGCTGCGACCACGGTCACCACCCTTCCTACCACCACGATCAATGGGGATCTTGGAGTGAGTACGGGTAATACAGTGACTGGATCTCCAATAGTAAACGGAACGATCTACACCAACACTCCCGGGCTCGCAGCCACGGCCCAAGGCGACCTGACCATTGCGTATAATGATGCCGCTGGACGAACTGCCGGTGCGATTACGATCGCAGGAAATCTCGGCGGGCTAACCCTTATGCCCGGCTTGTACACGTCGGCGTCTTCGCTGGAGATAACCTCCGGCGATCTCACGCTCGACGCCCTGGGCGACCCGAACGCGGTTTGGATCTTCCAGATGGGGACCACACTCGTCACCACAGTTGGCCGCCAGGTAATCCTGAGCGGCGGGGCTCAGGCCGCGAATGTCTTTTGGCAGGTGGGCAGTTCAGCGACGATTGGAGGCAGTTCCGTCTTCAAGGGAAACATTCTCGCTTATACTTCGATCGCGATGAATACCGGAGCAACGCTGCAGGGCCGAGCCTTGGCGCGGAATGGGGAAGTTACATTAGATTCCAGCACAATTACGATTCCAACTGTAACATCGTCCGCCGTATTGCAATCATCAGCAGTACTTGCCGGTCCGTACACCGACGCCCCTGGTCAATCAGCTAATCTTCAGACCAGGACGATAACTGTTCCTCAGTCAGGTAGCATGCAGTTCTATCGTATCCGGGCAGCCACAGGGCTTACGATTACAAACATCACGCTTTCCGGTGGCAACGTGGTAATAATCCATAACTAAACCAAAGCCTTGGTCTCGAATTCAAAATGTCCTGCTCAATTGAGCGGATGGCGGGTTTTGATGAAATCCGTGTGTGCGCCAAAATCCGTCTCTATTCCTTCTGCAAACAATTTCCGGAATGAAAACACACGAAAGAATCTGCGTAGGAGAGCGTCACGAGAATTTCTTCTGGCGCAAATGGAGTGAAGACGGACAGCAAAACGAAAGAAATGTTATGAAAAAAAGATTCGCAAAAAGCAACACGTCAAAAACAGAGAAGTCCGTGAATGGAACGATAGATTCGAAAATCGGGTTGGTATTGGTGTTAGGCACCGCACTGGCAGGAACGATGACCGGATGCATCGGCTACGTGGACGCTCCGCATCACTCGAGAGTCTATGCACCGCCGCCAGTGTACGTGGAGCACGCGGTAGTCGTTCAAGACGATTATGTGTACTACCCCAGTTACCAGGTCTATTACAGTGGACGAACACGTCAGTACGTGTATCTGGACGGGCGTTCCTGGGTATCGCGCCCGGCGCCGCCCCGCGTTTCAGCACAAGTGGTGTTGGCCTCGCCCTCTGTAAGGTTGGACTTTCACGACCACCCATCGAACCATCACGCAAAGATTTCCCGGGAGTATCCAAAACATTGGGCGCCACCTGGTCAAAGTCCAGGTCGTAAACAAGGTCACGACGAACGTGACTTCGGAAATGAACGATAGGTTATCCCCAAAACACATCTCCGCCGCGGAAGAATTTTAGGATTAGGATTTTTATGAACAAAACTAGATACTGCAACGCCAGGATTAAATGGGTGCTTTGCCCTGCTCTGTTAGGAGTACTGACCGCCAGCGTTTATGCCCAACCCGGACCTCCAGGCGTGTTTGTGGCCTCGCCGCAGGTTGCCTCTGTATCGGTGGGGCTCCCAGGTGTGGAGATTCGTGTTGAAAGCGATTTCTATGAGCCGCTCGCCCCGCAAGGTGAGTGGGTCGTGATCGGCTCCTATGGACGTTGCTGGAGACCGCGCCACGTTGCTCGCGATTGGCGTCCTTATTGCAACGGCAACTGGCAGAGAACCGAGGCTGGTTGGTATTGGGTAAGCGATGAGCCGTGGGGCTGGGCCACCTATCATTATGGCCGCTGGGATTTCAGTGATCAGTATGGATGGTATTGGGTGCCGCAGACGCAATGGGCACCAGCCTGGGTTTCCTGGCACGAAGGAGGGGGCTACGTAGGTTGGGCGCCATTGCAACCCTCAGTAACGATTTCGGCAAGCGGTTACGTGGGATTTAACCAGGCACGCATCGCGCCCCGGGCATTTGTATTTGTCGAGCAACGCCGCTTCCTGGAACCCATCCGTCCCACAACGGTCGTGGTCAACAATACGACCATCATCAATAAGACTGTCATCATTAACAATACCAAGCTGGTGAACAACACCGTGATCAACGAAGGCCCTAAAACCCAATTGATTGAACAAGTCAGCGGACAAAAGATTCAGGAAGTCCCGGTCCGCGAACTCCGACGAAAACAGGAAGCGCCAGTTGCCGTCCGTCAACAAACCACCGCAGCGACACCTGGGACAAAGCAGAAGAGCGTCCAGACGCCGGTTCCCAACGTGGTTGAAGCTGGTGTAAAGAAAGCGGCGGTTGAACCGGTAAAATCTCCAATTGAAAAGCCGGGCGTAACTCCGCGAGCGCCGGCGCCGGCACCACTTACCCCAACCGGGCGAGTGAGAGAGAGCGAGAAGTCCACTCCCATTCCCGCTAAAGCAGATGGCACACCTGAAACCTCGTCGCCCTCAGCGATTAAGGAACCAGCCAAGCCGCAGGCGGCAAAATACGCCGAACCACCAGGAAAGCCTGCTAAGCAATCTCAGAAGAAAGCTGTAAAAAAACCGACACCGCCGGCCCGCGAAAAACCGGACACTAATGCGAACAACGGTAAGGGTGCGGGCGAGCAAAGACAAAATCAGCAAGCCGAGGAGCGTGAAAAACCGGCAGTGCCACCACCATCCACTCCGTAGCTGACCGATGGAAGTCGCGCTCGGACGAGCGCACAAAAGAATGCGTCGGTAAAAGTTGTCCCACGCTTAATACAAAAGATTCTAAATCAAAAGTACAAATCAGAATGGAAAATAAAATGAGAAGAATGCATCCAACACCTCGGAAGCTTGTTATGACCCGATTGATCGGAAACAATAACGAAACTCAATCAAGGGGGAACACTCACTGCAAACTGAACAGAATGAATGGAACGAAACGAATCCTGACGGGACTTTTACTTGCGGCTGGTTTGATGTCCTTGCGTCACGAAGCCTTGGCGGCAACGAGCGTTCTGCACGTCCTGTTCAAGACGGTGATGGTCAATACCGGCGCCGATACAAATGTTCATGGCCAGATCGATGGCACATTGAACCGTCAAGGAAACGCCGGCAACCAGCGCCTTAAGATCTCGGTGTCTAACCTTGATCCCAGCACAGATTATCAGTTGATTGCCTTCATTGGCGACGACAGCAACCCACGAAGCGCCACTGCCTTCACTACTGACACCAACGGCGCCTTCACAGTCACCTATGTGCAAAAGTGTCCAGGCAAAAGCAACCCAGGCGGGCAACCGCTTCCAAATGCACTGGACCCGATCAGCCACATCCATCAACTGGATGTCATCAAGGACGGAAACGTCTTGCTGACCGGAGTCATTGGAAGTGACATCCAGGCGGACTGCAGCGCACCCACCGTGAATTTCACCGTTCCTGAGAATGCCGCTACCGGTGTGCCTGCCAACCAGGCCATTGCCGCGACTTTCAGTGAAGCGATGAATCCCTTAACGATCACCAAGACAACCTTTACTCTAAAGAAGGGGAAAACTCCTGTGAACGGCATTGTGACCTACGCTGGTAACACGGCGATCCTTACACCCGCAAGCGCGCTCACATCAAACACAGTCTATACAGCCACGATTACAACTCGCGCCCGCGATCTGTCAGGCAACGGATTGACAACTAACTTTGTTTGGAGCTTTACAACCAGCGCTTCCGTAGATAGCGCAGCACCCACTGTCAGTTCCACCGTCCCTTTTAATTCTGCCACCGCAGTGCCTGTCAACCAGACTCTGGCCGCCAGCTTCAGCGAGGCGATGGATCATTCCACGATTAACGCATCAACCTTCACGCTGGTATCGGCTGGTGATGTTCCCGTCACCGGGACTGTCTCTTATGACGTCATTAGTCACATTGCCACCTTTGCACCCGCAAGCGCTCTCGCGCAAAATACCTTCTACTCCGCCACCATTACAACCGGGGCCAGGGACCTTGCCGGCAATCCGCTCGCAAGCAACGCGGTTTGGAACTTTACCACCGCCGCAACAACCGCTGGCCAAGCCGGAGTCGTCCTGGGAACAGCCGGCAATTTCGCGGTTTTGGCCGGATCGACTGTCACCAGCACCGGGGCTACGACGGTTAATGGGGATCTTGGAGTGAGTCCCGGGACAGCCGTGACAGGATTTCCGCCTGGAATAGTCAACGGAACGATCCATGCGGGCGATTCTGCGGCAGCCCAGGCTGAACTGGATTTGACTACCGCCTACAATGATGCCGCAGGACGGACGGTCCACCCTGTGACCGTGGCTGGAAATCTCGGTGGCCTAACCCTCACACCCGGGCTCTATAAATCCACTTCCTCGCTCGAGATCTCTTCAGGAGATCTAACACTCGATGCCCAAGGCAACGCGAACGCTGTCTTCATCTTCCAGATCGCGTCCACATTGACCACGACGTCGGGTCGCCAGGTAATCCTCAGCGGAGGCGCCAAGGCTGCGAACATCCTTTGGCAGGTTGGCAGTTCGGCAACTCTCGGAACGACCTCTGTCTTCAAAGGCACCATCATGGCCGATCAATCCATCACCCTGGCCACCGGCGCCACGCTCGATGGCAGAGCTCTGGCACGGATTGCCGCGGTCACACTCGATGCCAATGTCGTCACTGCGCCGTAAAAATCACTAGGTTCAAAACAATCGATTAGTGTCGGAAACAAACAAATAGAAAACGAAAGAACAATTATGACAAAAACATCTGTAAACACGGGCAAGAGCCTCAAAGTGTTGGCGTTAATCGCCAGCCTTGGGGCACTGCCGTTGGTGGGTGGCCTCGCTGGCTGTGCCGGCGATCGCTACAATCAAAGCACGGGCCAGCGTATCGATGACAATCGCACTGCGGAACGTGTCAAGGAAGCGCTGGCACATGATCCTCAATACAAATACGACGGCGTAAACGTCGTAGCTTTCAAAGGCGTTCTCCAGTTAAGCGGCTTCGTCAACACGAAAGCCCAGAAGAGCGCTGCCGGCGACATTGCAAAAAAAGTCGAAGGCGTGAGGGAAGTCGAGAATAACATCACCGTGAAAGAGAGCGTTTCCAAGCTTTAACCTAACCACGAATCGCCGCTGGCTGGTGCGGAAACGCAACAGCCGGCGGTGAATCAAATTTGAAAGGAAAATAATATGTTATGGACCATTTGTGTAATCCTGTTGATTCTCTGGGTGCTGGGGCTGGTAACAAGCACGACGATGGGCGGTTTAATTCATGTCCTGCTGGTAATTGCCATCGTCATGGTGCTCGTCAACCTCATTTCCGGTCGCAAGGGAGTATGAGGAGGAACCCGACTCAAACTTTTATGAGTGAACAACCTTATTGAAATCTCATTATGAATAAAATGATCTCCATTGCTCTGCTCGTTGGTGGAGTCGTCCTTGTGATCCTCGGGGTTCAAGCCACCAACTCCTTCAGCTCGGACGTCTCCAGGTTTTTTACTGGCTCGCCGACTGACAAGGCCATCTGGATGCTTATTGGAGGCATTGTTGCCGGCATCATTGGCTTGATCGGTCTGACGCGCGGCGGACCAAAACAAGCCTGAGTGGTTCACCGCGGAAACAGGAACAATTACCAACAACACGAGAAAGAAATAACACCATGAAATTCAAACAAATCTCCTTCACTCTTGCAGCCACGGTGGCCCTCGGGTTGGCCGGTTGCAACAAAAACGAACCTGCCGTGACTACCAATGACGAGGCTGCCAAGGCTGCCGAGACCGCCAGGATTGAAGCCGCGAAAGTGGCCGATGTCGCCAAAGCTGAGGCCGCGAAGAACGCCGAAACGGCCCGTGCCGAAGCTGAAAAAGCCGCCGATGCTGCGAAAGCTGAAGCCACCAGGACCGCCGAAGCCGCCAAGGCTCAAGCTGCAAAAACCGCTGAGACCGCAAAGGTCGAAGCCGCAAAAACCGCGGAAAGCGGCATTGTCCAGGGGTTGATTGACAAAGCCAAAAACCTCGTCGCCGAAAACAAATTCTCGGACGCCTCCGGCGTGCTTCAGCAACTCTCCGGGAAATCGCTCAGCGCCGATCAGGCGAAACTCGTTGATAGCCTGAAGGAACAAATCCAGAAGGCACTCACCGCCAAGGCCACCGAAAATGCGGCGGGGAGCGTCGGGAACCTTCTCAAGAAGTAAGCCACAAACAGTTCAAAACATTGGACCAAAAAAGTCATGAGCATGATTAAAGAATTCAAAGAGTTTGCCCTGAAGGGAAATGTCGTAGACCTCGCCGTGGGCGTAATCATCGGCGTGGCTTTCGGAAAAGTGGTCACCTCCGTGGTCAATGACATCATCATGCCCCCCATCGGCAAGGCCATGGGCGGCGTGAATTTCGCCGACCTCTTCCTCAACCTTGATCCGTCCAAGCTGGCCAAAGACGGTTCCGTCATAAAATCCCTCGCTCAAGCGAAGGAAGCCGGAGCTGCCGTCATCGCCTACGGCTCGTTTTTCAACACGGTGATCGACTTCACCATCGTTGCCTTCTGCGTTTTCATGATCGTCAAAGTAATGAACAGCCTGAAGAAGAAGCCCGCCCCGACGCCGACCCCCGCGCTGCCGGAACCGACCAGGGAAGAGAAGCTACTGGGGGAGATTCGAGACATCCTCAAGGTCCGCTCTGAGTCTCGCGGGTAGCAGCTCGCTGCTGCGGCTCATTAACATCACCCATTAACCAAAAAAATCGCAAAAACAGGACAAATGAATAAACAAACACAAGCAATCCGTAATGATCTGGGGGCACTTGCCGAAGATGCGCGTGCCTTGATGGCTGCCACTGCCGATGTAGCCGGAGAAAAGGTCGTTGAAGCACGCAAGCGCCTAGCCGCGGCACTGGAAAATGGCAAAGAAATCTATGGTCAGGTCCGAAACAAGGCCGCCGAGGGAGTAAAGGTCGCAGACCAGGCCGTCCGCGATAATCCTTATCAAGCCATTGGCATTGTTTTCGGGATCGGGGCGGTCATTGGCTACATGGTCGCTAATCGATGCTCCCGTAACAGCGATTGATCGCCTCATGGAAACCAACCCCCTTCTTACCCCCATCGTCAGTCTTGACCTAACCAAACAAGCCCCCCATAGCCCGCGCGAACGGGTCGCCGGATTCGTGCTCGCCGTCCGCGCCATTGACAAATGCCGCGCCAGCCTGGCCGGAACGCCGGGCGAGTATCATTACGATTGTCCGATGGATAAAATGCTTTTCGATTTCAAAAGCATCACCGGGGAGCAATTCAAAGCTGGCGTTCAAGCCTCGAAATATTATGAAGACGTCGGTGCCTGGCTTCAGGCCAACGGCACCAAGAAAACGCCGGCTGAAATCAAAACATGGTCAGATGAAGTGGAAGCCAGCAGCCTTTACAAGGATCCAGAAAAGCGGGCTTACTTCATGGAGGATTGCACGAGGCTAGGGCTCAATCCGCAGATGAATACCACGTTCGATTGGCTCGAAGCGGACGACCGAGAGAGTTTCAGACGCAAACCCGTGCAACTGTGAGCAGCAGGTTTAACATCATTCGAGCTTTGTTACCGGAAAACGCGACAGGTCAGCCGAACGCGCCCAACGAGGGCCCGGTCACGGAGAAAGCAAACACGGCAGGCAGCGAAACACTGCTCGATGCAGCGGTTGATGCGACAGCGACTAAAACGACGCCAGCGCAAATCGCGTTGATTCTGCCAGCCTTAATTGCCTTTCTTTACTTTGCCCGCCCCGTAGTGCTGCCTGTTTTCCTGGCTTGTGTGGCTGGAATGACATTGAAGCCGCTCATCCGCTGGCTTTCCCGCTTCCAAATCCCGCCGGCTATGTCCGCCGCTGTTATACTTTGTCTGTTGATGTCCGGCGTGGTGCTCGGCTTCTTCGAACTGGGCCGCCCCGCATTGGCGTGGATGAATGAAGGCCCGCAACACATGACCGAGTTGAGGCAGAGAGCCCAGAAAATGTTCCCACGGTTTGGCCGCTTCAGTCAGGCGGCGGCGGCGGTGAGCAACCTGGGAGCGGCGGAGGAAGAACCAAATAAAGCCACAGTGGTCGAGGTGAAAACCAGCCGGGTCCCCGCCACATTCATTAATTGGACGGGAACTTTCCTGGCGGGAATAGGGGAAACCTTGGTGTTGCTTTATCTATTGCTCGCCTCAGGAGACTTGTTCCTGCAGAAGCTGGTGCGCGTGATGCCCACGTTCCGTGATAAAAAGCGCGCGGTCGAGATCAGTCACGAGATCCAGCAAAACATTTCCAATTATCTATTTTCGGTTTCGTTGATTAACATTGGCTTGGGTCTGATCGTAAGTGGTGGCCTCTACTTCATGGGTGTGCCCAACGCGGCAATGTGGGGAGTAATCGTCGCCGTGCTGAATTTTGTTCCCTACTTTGGCCCCGTCGTCGGGGTCATCGTGCTAGGCGCGGTGGGGCTGCTTACATTCGATACGGTGTGGAAAGGACTTCTGCCTCCCGCCTGGTACTTGCTGCTTCACTTCCTCGAAGCCAATCTCATTACGCCCGTGTTGCTCGGACGCCGTTTTTCGCTCAATCCAGTGGTCATCTTTGTTTCCCTGATCTTTTGGACGTGGCTCTGGGGTGTGCCCGGCGCTTTATTGTCAGTGCCGATCCTGGTTTCAATCAAGGTCGTCTGTGACCGCGTCCCGGCCTTGTCCTCCGTCAGCGAACTTCTGGCCAGTGAATTCAACAGCATCTTTGACAATCTCAAGCTGCGGCAACTTCGAAAGGTGGGAACATCGGCGGTCTCAAGTGACTTAATCAGTTAACAAGAATTTACGTGGCAAACGAAGCGCGACCGCCCTTGGAATATGCGCCGCGATTCGCTCGGGTGTTTGCAAAATGCAAGATGACCAGGAAACACTCGTGCAAGTCGCAATGGATACATCCCTCGTCGCTCGGCAAAGGCAGCGCCAAAAATGCCTAATCGGGCTGGATTCAAGAAGGTTTCGCCGTCCGTCATGGTTGGCCCTCCATTAGCTAAAAGATCTGAGCGCACTCTACGCAATGACATCCTTTCTTGATAAATTACGCCTTGCTGCCAAGACAATCAAAGACGCGCTGACGCGATTCTGGGAAAGGAGCGGTCCATTTTTTCTTCCTAACCCTAAGAACCCCGGGCGATTCGCTACCCGCAAACAGAGAGAGATGGAGGCTGAGCGACTCGACCGTCTAAGAAATCCACGCAATTATCAAGGACGGTGAACATTCCATGCGTGTTATCAGTAATTTGGGGGGGAAAGTTTGGTCACAATGGGATGAGGTGCGTCATGCTGCAGCGGTGATCGGGACGGTCCTGGGCCTCTCGCTTCAACCGCGATATTGGGGACGCAGGGTGCTCAAGCTCTTTGCGCGGCAGGTTGTGGCGGTCGGTGTCGAACCACTCGGGTTCGTCTGCGTTATAGCAGCATTTGTCGGAATGTCAGTCGTGGTGCAGCTCGCCTTCTGGACCGGCAAAGCTGGGCAATCACAATTGCTCGGTCCACTGCTGGTCACCGTCGTAGCGCGCGAACTCGGGCCACTTCTGACCAATATCGTAGTGATCGTTCGCAGCAGCAGCGCGATGGCAACTGAACTGGGGGTCCTGAAAATCAACGGAGACGTTCAAATCCTCGAGGCCCAGAAAAACGATCCATTTCTGCACCTGGTGTTGCCTCGAGTTCTGGGCGTGGCTGTCTCCACCTTTTGCCTGACCATCGCCTTTGTGCTGGTGGCACTTATGAGCGGTTATTTTTTTGGGGCCTGGCTGGGTACAGGTAGTCGCGATATGTGGTTTTTTGCTAACACAGTGCTCAACGCTCTGCACCCCCAGGATATGGCGGGCATCCTCGCCAAGACCATCCTGCCCGCCCTGTTTACAAGCGCATCCTGTTGCATTGGCGGCCTGGGTGTGGGAACGGTTACGGACATCCCGAACGCCACCCAGCGCGCATTGACGCGTTCCATCGCCGGTCTATTTGTCATCTCGGCGATCGTCTCACTACTAACGTATCTATAACCGTGAGCAAATCTTTCCTTCACCCTCGTTCTAGTCCTCGTCCTCGGTCTTCTATCTGCGGATTACGAGGAGGAGGATGAGGACGAGGAGCAAAACTGCCTAATCCAGATGGAACAACGCTTTAAATTCCCTCACGTCCACGCAATCACGGGCACGTTCGTTCTCGTGGTTCTTGCTGTAATCATAGCCGCCCTTGTGTTTGCAGGCCGCAGCCAGCGTTGGTTCATCGGCAATGTCACACTTCGAATTGCTCTGCCCGAGGATGGCGCAGCGGGCATTCGGCAAGGTTCGGAAGTGTACTTCCTGGGGACGCTCGTGGGGAGCGTATCCGATGTCAGAGTCGATTCTGCCGGGCGCATGGAGGCGCGTGCGCGCATCCGCCACGACTTCTTTCTTTTCGTTCGCGGAGATTCGTCCGCGATCATCAAGAAGAAATTTGGGGTGGCGGGCGATTCGTTCTTTGAGATCTCACGCGGCCAGGGCGCGCCGTTGCCGGAAGACAATGCTTCGATCATCTGCAAGGAACAGCTTCAAAGTGCCTTGGAGGCTGCAGTCGATGAAATCCGCCGCGAGACCTTGCTTATCTTGAAAAAAACCAGCACAGGTTTAGACACGTGGATTACACTCGGCTCGGAGCTGAGCGCTTCGCGTGAGCGACTGGACCAGATCTTCGCTCGTGCTGACACTATCGCGGTGGGCCTTCAGGAGGGCAAAGGAACTATCGGAAAATTGCTGAATGATTCCTCGGCTGCCGATGGCTTACAGACCCTGGTCTCCAACGCGAACCACTCGGTCGATGAACTGCAGGTGACTCTGAAAAACCTTGCGTCTGCCAGCGGCAACATTCAACAAGCCACCACCAATCTGCCAACTCTCAGCGCCGCCCTCGAGCAAGATGCGAAACAGATTCCGGCGCTTATCCTCCAAACGCAAACCTCCATGGTCGAACTGCAGCGGGTCATCGAAGCAGTCCAACGGCACTGGCTGCTGCGAAAATACGTGAACCAGACAAATCCCGTTTCTCTGCGGCCAATTGCCGGGAAAGAGGAGGCGATTAGGAAGCCCGCAAAAGTAACTTTTTCTCCAGTTAGAGTCGGGCCTGAGAGACCTGACTGATGAGGTCGTCTCAACTTGCTCGATTTATCTCATGCATACCCTTGGCAAACAGGGATATTGCTTTTTGTTTTCCTCAATCAATAGAATGACAACCCGTGGCCCTGTGCAATCCGTAGCTGGAAATGTTCTGAAACTCTATCCTATGAAGGATGCAGAGCGATTCGTCTTCGCGGAGCAGCAGTTGACTCGGAGGCATTTCATCCGTCTGGGAGCGGCGGGAGCCGCGGGGTTGGGGTTTTGGCCGCTGGCCGCCTCCGCCGATCCGACCGCGCCGGAACTCGCCAAGGCCCTGCAAAATCTCGAACCGTACTTCACGCCCCAGAAAGAATTTCGCGATGTGTCACGCGGCAAACCGCTACCGCATTCGCTATCCGAGGAAGAAAAGCAAAAGGCTGGTCTAACGCGGGAGACGTGGAAACTCGAAGTAATTTCTGATCCCGACCACCCCGCCACCCTTCGTCGCCCGCTCACAAATAAAGACCGGACTGCCCTCGATTTTGCCGGACTGATGAAGCTGAGCGAAAAGCATGCCGTGCGATTTGTCAAAACGATGACTTGCCTCAATATTGGCTGCCCGCTCGGCACCGGGATTTGGGAGGGCGTGCCCCTTCGGGAATTAATCTGGCTCACGCAGCCGCGTGAGAACCTGCGCCGGGTCTTTTACCATGGCTATCACAACGACGATCCGCAGCAGATGTTCCGCAGCTCGCTGCCGATTGACCGGGTACTTGAGGACCCCTTCGATCTGCCGCCCGTGATTCTCTGCTACAAACTCAACGGCCATTGGCTCGACAGCGTGCGCGGAGGTCCGGTCCGCATGGTCGTCCCCGAAGCCTACGGTTTCAAATCCATCAAATGGCTGACGCAGATCGTGCTCACGAACCTGTATCATGCCAACGACACTTACGCCGAGGGCAACAATGATGTAGACAGCTCACTTAAGACCTTCGCCGCGACGCTCTCGGTTCCGCGCCAGGTCAAGCCGGGTGAAGCGATCCCGGTCACAGGTTATGCCCAGGTCGGTGTATCCGGATTATCGAAGGTCCAGGTCTGGATTAGTTCAGACGCCACAGAGCGGTCGGGCGATGACAGGTCCTTTTCCAAGGCTCCATGGAGTGACGCCCAAATTCTCCCCCCACCGAAAGATTGGGGTGACGCACCTGGAGGAAAGGTTCCTTCAGGCACCCTGGGCTTTGACTCAATGACTGGCCAACCGCGCTCGTGGCCGATGCGATTGGCAAAAATCCACTGGGCCGCTTTGTTGCCAGGGCTTCCCGTCGGTGATTACACTTTACGCAGCCGGACGATAGACGCAAAAGGGATGGCTCAGCCCATGCCGCGCCCGTTCCTCAAGTCCGGCCATTCGACAATCGAGTCGGTGAATATCACCGTGAAGGTATGAGCCGGTATGCGCGTTTCGTGGGTTTGGCGAGTTGCGCAATCTGTCTAACCTGGACCGCATTGGCCGACCCATGGCCAGGATGGCGCGGACCGGACGGGACGGGCATCTCCAAAGACAAGGGGCTGCCGTTGCACTGGAGTACGAATCAAAACGTTCGTTGGCGCACGCCCTTGCCAGAGCGTGGCAACTCAACACCGGTGGTTTGGAATAATCGAGTTTTTATTACTCAACCCATCGAAAAGGAAAATCGTCGCACCGTCATGTGCTTCAATACCAAGGATGGGAAGCTGCTTTGGCAAACGAGTGTAACGGGGGCAGAGAAAGAAACGACCTGCCCGGATAACCCGCCGTGCACCTCATCGCCCGTCGTGGACGGAAAACGGTTGATCGCGTGGTTCGGGTCGGCGGGTGTTTACTGTTATGATTTCGAGGGACGGGAATTGTGGCGTCGCGATCTTGGCCGGCAGTCGCATCAATGGGGTTACGCGTCCTCGCTGGCGATGTACCGCAACCTTTGCCTGCTGAACTTTGGACCCGGTCAACCCAGTTTCATCATTGCGCTGGACAAAAACAGCGGCAAGACCGTGTGGAAATTTGATGTGCCGCCAGTTCCTGATGATACAGATTACAAGGACCTTGGCGGCGACCCGGCCTGGGCGGAGCGGCCTGGCGCGCAAAAGCTTTCGGAGATCGCGGGTTCGTGGGCCACCCCGTTGCTGGTGCATGCCCGTGGACGTGATGAACTGGTTGTTGCTTTGCCTCTGCAATTACTGGCTCTGGCGCCGCGGACCGGGGAGAGACTCTGGAGTTGCCGCGGCCCGAATATTGGAGCCTATAGTTCGGCTTTTTTCGGGGATGGAATCGTGGGCCTGACCGGTAATGGATTTCGCAATACCGCACTAGCTGTACGACCGGGAGGGAAGGGGGATGTGACTGCCACGCATCGCCTTTGGTTCTCTTCATTGGCTAACAACAAAGCATATATTGGTTCGGGCATCATTTTCGAGGGTCACATCTATTTGGTAAGCGGAGGGGGCCTTGCCGCGTGCCTCGACTTGAAAACGGGCCAGACCATCTGGGAGGAGCGTCTCACAGGCACGGGTGCCCGCAATGGCTCGTACTCCTCCCCGGTTCTCGCTAAGGACGGGCTTTATATCGCGAATCGAAACGCCGACACTTTTGTCATCCCTGCAAGTCCAAAATTCGAATGCCTGGCCACAAACTCTATTGGAGGCGAACCGATGAACGCGTCGCTGGCTGTGTCGGACGGGGCCATTTTCATCCGGACCGACAAGGCCCTTTGGTGCATCGCTCAAAAACCAAGCCAGACGAGTTTATCGTTATCACGATAAACATCTCCAACGAACCTTCAACTTGCTAATGGCTGAACGGCAAATTCTGGGTGATACGATAGACGTCGGTGGGTCCAAGGACCGATGCCTTTCGCAAAGAGCGGCGGCGTTTGGAATTTTTGCCTTGAAGCAAATGGCGTTTGCCAGCGCCGTGGAAGATGACCTTGCCAGTAGCAGTTATTTTGAAGCGTTTAGCTACTGACTTTCTGGTTTTAATGCCTTTGGGGCGTCGCATAATAAATTAGGTTCTTGGGAAAAGGGTTCAGGTACCGGAGGCGGAATTGGTTCTGGGTCGGCCACTTCTGACGGAGGGAGCACCCGAATCACGGCCGCATGATCGATATCCGGGTACTCCTCATTTAGTTCAGCGGCCAAGCGCTCGGCTTCTTCCTTTGGGAATAGTGCCTTGCCGATGCCGATCCTTCCCGTGGAACTGCATTTCCAGTGGATCGCATAAGTGTTCATCAGGCCGCGATATTATTACCGAGATGCGGTTTTCAAATCCTTCTCCGCAATCTCAGTCACCAGGCACTCCGTCGTTAATAACAACCCGGCGATAGACGCAGCATTCTGCAGGGCCGCGCGTGTGACTTTCTTGGGATCCACCACGCCAGCTTTCACCAGATCTTCATATTCGTTGGTGGCAACATTATAGCCTTCATTTCCCTTGCGGCGCTTGACTTCCTGTACCACAACCGAGCCTTCCTCTCCCGCGTTTTCGGCGAGCACCCGAATCGGCTCCTCGATGGCGCGCTTGACGATATCAACTCCAATTTGCTCATCGTCTTCCTTTAGCTTCAGGTCTTCAAGGACTGATAAGCACCGAATCAACGCCACGCCACCGCCTGGGACGATTCCCTCCTCGACTGCCGCGCGGGTCGCATGCAAGGCGTCTTCTACACGCGCCTTCTTTTCCTTCATCTCGACCTCGGTGGCAGCGCCTACGTTAATGATAGCCACGCCTCCGGCCAGTTTGGCCAGGCGCTGCTGCAATTTTTCCTTGTCATAGTCCGAGGTAGCTTCCTCGAGCTGGTGCCGGATCTGCTTGACGCGTCCCTGGATCGCCGCTGCCTTGCCGTGCCCGGAAACGATGGTGGTGCTTTCGCCATCTACGACGATGGACTTGGCACAACCCAGGTCTTCGAGACTAATGGATTCGAGCTTCAGGCCAAGGTCTTCGGTGATGCACTTGCCGCCCGTGAGGATGGCAATATCTTCAATCATTGCTTTGCGGCTGTCGCCGAAGCCTGGAGCCTTGACGGCGCAGACATGAATTGTGCCGCGCAGCTTATTCACCACCAGCGTCGATAGCGCTTCACCTTCGACTTCTTCCGCAATGATGAACAACGGCTTGCCGGCCGTGGCCACCTTTTCAAGGATAGGGAACAGCTCTTTAAGACTGCTGATCTTCTTCTCGTAATTGAGCACGTAAGCATCTTCGAGCCTGGCTTCCATTGTCTCCGCATTGGTCACGAAATACGGGGAGAGATATCCTTTGTCGAATTGCATTCCTTCCACCACTTCGAGCGTGGTTTCGATCGATTTCGCTTCTTCAACCGTGATGGTGCCGTCTTTGCCGACTTTGTCCATCGCATCAGCGATGAGTCCACCGATGGCGGTGTCCCAGTTGGCTGACACGGTGGCGACCTGTTGGATTTCTTCCTTGTCCTTGACCTTTTTGGCGATTTTATCGAGATGTTCCACAGCCGCGGCCACGGCTTTCTGAATCCCGCGCTGAATGCCAATCGGGTTTGCGCCAGCCGCAACAAATTTCAAACCTTCGCGGTAAATAGCCTCAGCGAGCAATGTGGCTGTGGTGGTGCCATCACCGGCGTCATCGCTGGTTTTGCTCGCGACTTCGCGAACCATCTGGGCGCCCATGTTCTCGCAAGCGTTTTCCAACTCAATTTCTTTGGCCACCATTACCCCATCCTTGGTAACCGTGGGAGAACCGAATTTCTTGTCGAACACCACGTTGCGCCCCTTGGGACCGAGTGTGGCTTTTACTGCACGACTTAATTTTTGCACTCCGCGTAAGAGCGCTTGACGTGCCGTTTCATCAAATATTAATTGCTTTGCTGCCATAAATTTTCTGGGTGATTCTTTGTTTTTGGGATTAAGGGACGAGAGTTAATTATCGATGATGGCCAGGACCTCATCACTGCTGAAGATCCTGTATTCCTTACCATTCAATTTTATTTCCGTGCCCCCGTATTTGCTGACGAGTACGCGGTCTCCCTTTTTGACTTCGAGGAATATTTTCTTTCCATCGTCGCCAATTTTGCCCGGGCCAACGGCTACGACCATGCTCTCCATAGGTTTTTCCTTCGCGGAATCCGGGATGATTATCCCGCCTTTCCTGCCCTTTTGCTCTTTTTCTTCGACAGGTTCCACGAGGATTCGGTCGCCAACGGGTCTAACATTGAGTGTCATAATTGCTTTTATTCGTCGTAAATTATTAAGTGGTTAGGCTGCTTTTGCCTGATTCTGTTGCCAATTCTTAGGGGTTTTGCGACCCCGGGCGGTCGGCCTCGTCAGCGCGATAATTTCCGGCATCTCAAAGCTCATTTTGTCCTCGATGATCTCCATCAAAGCAATGTCCGCGGCGCGGAGATTGCCAACGTCGGCAATTAGTGGCGCATGATAGCTTCCGTTGCCAGAAGTCAATTGGCGAACACGTCGTGAGACCACGTTGACCAACACATGGGGGTTAGTGATTTTTTCGAGGGCTTGTTTGACAAGAATAGGATTCATTTTTTTATTTAAATAGCTTTTTGTTAATTATCGTCGGCGCCAGAAACCACCCGACGGTTTGGCAGTCTTATGTGAAGGGCGCGAGTGATTGAAACCGTTTCGCTGCGGGGAGCGTGATTGCGTCATTGGCCGGCGTGGCATTTGTGTCTGACGGGCGTCTTCCGCGCTTCTGATGGGCGTCGGAGCGTGATAATCAAATCCTTCAGCACGCTTGCGGACCAGCCCGCGGCCAATGAATCGTTCGAGCGAACGCAGCACGGATTGATCTTCCGGTGTGGCAAAACTCAGGGCATCTCCCACCGCCTTGGCTCGCCCGGTCCGGCCGATACGATGCACATAATCCTCTGGGTGCTTGGGAAAATCGTAGTTCACGACGTGCGATATGCCGTCCACGTCAATGCCCCGCGCCGCAATGTCAGTCGCCACCAAAACACGTGCCGAACCGCTTTTGAAATCCTTGAGCGCGCGCAACCGCTGGTTTTGCGAACGGTTGGAGTGCAAAGTGGCCGTGCGAATCCCCTCCTGTTCAAGCTTGCGCGCAACTTTGTCGGCGCCGTGTTTGGTCCGCGCGAACAGCAGGACCATGTTCAGGCCGGGGTCGCGCAGCAGGTGGAGCAGAAGATTCATCTTGAGTTGCTGAGGCACCTCATAAACGAGCTGAGTCACAGTCTCGGCCGGGTTGGAGCGGCGGCCAATCTGGACAACCTTGGGCGAGCGCTGGAATTGATGCGTCAGGGCTTCGATTTCTTTGGCAAAAGTGGCCGCGAAAAGCAGTGTCTGCCGTTGCCGTGGCAGCGAGCCCACAATCTTGCGAATATCGGGCAGGAAGCCCATATCTAGCATGCGATCGGCTTCGTCCAGCACGAGAAACTGCAACGCTGAAAAATCTCCGTAACGGCGGCTTATCAAATCGAGCAGCCGACCAGGAGTCGCAATGACGATATCAGTACCGTCGCGCAATGCGTTGATCTGAGCGTGCTCCCCCACGCCACCAAATACGGTCGCGACGCGCAGAGTTAAATGCCTCGAATAGGCGCGAACATTTTCGTCAATCTGCACCACGAGCTCGCGCGTGGGAGCGATGATGAGGACGCGAATTCTCCGGCGTCCCAACGGCTCCTTGGCGAGTTGTGTGAGAATAGGCAATGTGAAGGCGGCCGTCTTGCCTGTTCCCGTCTGGGCGATGCCGATCAAATCATGACCGGCCAACACTTGTGGGATGGCCGCGGTCTGAATCGGAGTCGGCTCGGTGTAGCCGGCCTGCTGAATGGCTTGTAAAATCCGGGGATCGAGTCCCAAAGCACGAAAGGGCATATTATCTGTCCTGATTCTATCGGGTGGAAGTATCATCGGAGACGCCAGGTGATGCGGGCTTTGTTTAAATCGTAAGGCGACATATCCATCTTGACGCGGTCACCGGCCGTGAGGCGTACCCATCTCTTACGCATCTTGCCGCAAATGGTAGCTAGCACGACGTGCTTGTTCTTCAATTGGACGTGAAACATCGTTCCCGGCAGGACCGTTGTCACGACACCTTCGACTTCAATATGTTCTTCTTTCATTCTTTGTTGTTCAAAGCAGTCTGCTAAAAAAAACGCGACATCCACAGACCGCTAGAGGACGTAACGAAGGAAAACACAAGGTTTACCCTGGCGATCTCGCCAGCCAAAACTTGCGCTTAAATAGCCTTAACTAAGGTTACGAGGACTGACCTGGCTTACCCGACTGGGTTTCCACCTTGACCGATGGGCTAATCTTACCGACGGAACTAGTATAGAATCGCCGCTATTGGCAGGAATAGCAAGCTCCACTTGCGAATATATTCCATCCTCACTTGCCTGCGCGCATCGGGTATTTCGGTTTTTTTACTTCCACGGGAGGATTTCTTTTGAGCGCTTTCATTACTTCATCGACGGCGCGCTCGAGTTGTGGGTCGCCGCCTTTAGCCATTAGTGAAGGATCATCGACAACCGTAATATCCGGGTCTACCCCATGACCTTCGATGATCCATTCCCCCTTCGTGCTGTAGATCCCAAAGGTAGGGACTGTGACGCTTCCTCCGTCAATCAGCGCAGGTGTGCCTGAAATCCCGATCAGTCCACCCCAGGTGCGTGTTCCCACCAGAGGACCTAAATTCAGCTTTTGGAAATAGAATGGGAAAAAATCTCCGCCTGAACCGCTCCACCCATTAATAAGCATCGCCTTGGGGCCAGAGTTTGCAATCTGTGGCCAATTCCAATCTGAGCCGTCGCGAACGGCCCAATAGTTCACCACTTTCCGGCTTAACATTTCGACAAAGCGATCGGGAATCTGTCCGCCGCTATTGAAGCGCTCGTCGATGATTAATCCTGGCTTGTTAAATTGAGCGCGAAATTGGCGCACGAGTTCGGATTGCCCGCCTCGTCCGGTATCAGCAACGTAAACATAACCGATTTTGCCCCCTGAGGTTTCCTCCACTTTCTTTCGATTCTTTTCAATCCATGCCAGGTGTCTCAGTCGCCCTTCGCTGGCCAAGGTTTGGACGAGCACTTCACGGGAGTTCTCCATGTTCGGCTGGTCGTTCACGGTGATAAACACCGGTTTATCCGCAAGGCCTTGAAACGCGGCGTACGGCTCCCGTTCGATATCCAGGGGAAGGCCATTCACCGCAAGCAGGTAATCCCCTTCATGCACGTCCAGGTTAGGTTGTTTCAAAGGAGAACGTACTTCGGCGTCCCAGACGGCGCCTTCGATAATGTGTTTGATCCGATATGCTCCGTTTTCAAATGAAAAATCCACCCCCAAATAGCCGACTCCTTGCTCGCGCGGGTTTTCAGTATCACCACCGCTGCGGTAGGTGTGGGACGAATTCAACTCGGCAATCAATTCACCAATAACATAGTTCACATCCCAACGGGTAACGGCATCTTTGAGCAAATCGCCATAACGCTGGCGCATCGCCTGCCAATTCACACCGTGCATGTTTGGATCGTAGAAATAATCACGCTCCAATCGCCATGCTTCGGTGAAAAGCTGGTTCCATTCCGCTTCCGGTTCAATCACCGTCTCAAGCCCGTTAACAGGCAACTTCTTGTCAAATTTCTGGCTCTCCTTGGATTCAATGATGGCATACTCGGTCTTGCGACGCACAAGCATTTTCTCACCTTTTGCGGAAAGGACCGCATCGTCCACGTTATCAAGAATGGTTTTCTCATCGCGCTTTTCTAAATCGTAGTAAACCAGCGCGCTGGTCTCCTCTCCCGATCCTGCGCGAGGAAGGCGGCGGTAGATCAGCTTGCCGTTCACTGTGGCTAAATCGGCAAAATAGCCAGGCTTGGGTGGCAGCACGACGGCGCGTCGCTCAAAATCGTCCAAATCAATTTCAACCGGGCTAGGAGCTTTTTCTTCTTTCTTTTCCTCTTTTTCATCGGACTTTTTGTCCTTCTTATCCTCGTCGGAAGCATCCTCCTTTTTGGCTTCGTCCTTCTTATCGTCCAGTTGCGGTTCATCCTTTTTTCGGGGCTTCTCTTCGGGCTTTTTCTTTTCCTTGTCCTTTTCCTTTTCCTTGTCCTTCTTCTCTTTTTCTTTCTCCTTTTTCTTCAACTTTTCGCCTTCGTCATCGTTGCGCGGCGTCAGAGGAGAATCGACATCGTTTCTCAGAGGCACAGCCGCAAGCTGGTAGCTGTTCGGATAAATCCAGGTATTGTCCAGATCGCTATAAATCGGGGTAAACTCCCGTCCCGTCCGGTAGTACAAATACTTGCCTTCCGGATCGAACACAGGCTGGTCATCATCATAATAACCGCTGGTAACAATATGTTTTTTATCATTTTTCGCGTCGTAGAGAGCGATCGCGGTATGTTGATTCTCGAGATCGTGGGCAAAGGCAATCCAACGGCTGTCCTTGGACCAGCTCACCTTGAAATTGCTCAGCCCGCCATGATACAGCGAGCGTTCGCGGTCAATTTCCAGGGTTTCCTTTTTCTCCAGATCACAAATCTGCAAACGCATCGCCTGGTCAATGAACACAATTTTTTTGCTGTGAGGGGACCATGAAGGTCGATAGCGAAATCCCGGACCGAGCTTGGTTAAAACCTGTTCCGAACCGGAACCGTCTGCCGGCCGAATCGTTAGTTCATACTCCCCGGAGCGATCGCTGAAGTAAGCGAGTGTCTTTCCGTCGGGCGACCACACCGGAAAGCGCTCGGCCACTCCAGAACTACGGGTTAGATTCCGCACCACTCCATGTTCGGCCGGTACGCTGAAAATCTCTCCGCGCGCCTCGAAGACAGCCCGCTTGCCTGAAGGCGAGATGTCCGGGTCATGAACCCAACGGGAGACGTCCTCTAAATGAGGTTTGCGGGTGGCACGATCCGTCAGAACACGAATGCCCACCTCGGCGTACTTCTCATTCGCCAGGTTCAGAAGATACAAGCGGCCGCCGCATTCAAAGACAATCTCCTCCGGACCAATGTTTGGGAAATGAACATCCAGTTCGTCGAAAGTAGTAATCTGCCGGAACTTTCCTTTCGGCAGATCGTAAGCCCAAATGTTTGCCCGCTTGTTCTTGTCGCGATCGGAAAGAAAGTACAAGGTCGAGCCATGCCACATCGGCTGCGAGTTGGCGGCCTCATTGCCGGAGATGTTTTTGGCAGAAAAAGTTTCAAGGTTAAACAACCAAATGGCCGGGTTCATTCCGCCTCGATAACGTTTCCATGTTCGAAAATCGGTTGATAGCGGAACGTAAGCCAAAGTTTTTCCGTCTGGTGAAACCGAACCAAACTCTCCATACGGGATGGGCAATTTTTCCGGCAGTCCACCTTCAACGGAAATCTTGTAAAGCTGGTTGAATCGATCCTTTTCGCTCGTTCGCGATGTCGCGAAAAGGAGGTTCTTTCCGTCTGGGTACCATTCCAACATTCGATCCGGAGCACCATGGTACGTAAGCCTTTTGGGCAAACCACCACTGGAGGGCACGACATAGATATCCGTGTTGCCATCATAATTGCCACTAAACGCGATCTGGGCGCCATCGGGAGAAAACCGGGGAAAGCTTTCCTCGCCCCTCGGCGAGCTCAGTCGCAATGCATCCCCGCCCGTCTTCGGCGCGACCCAAATATCACCCGCGTAAACAAAAGCGATTTGCGTAGCCGAGACATCCGGGTAACGGAGCATTCGCGCATCCACACCACAAGCCGAGGTTATATTCGTGGGCGTGGAAGCAAACGCGCAACCTATGTGAGAGAGCAAACCACCCAGAACAAGGAGAGAATTGTAATTCTTCATTGGAAACAAAACCAAATGGTAACGAAAGAAGCGCTTCTGAAAAAGTGAAACTTTCTTTCGTGAACGCCTCCCCGGACCGCGAACCGTCCCGGTTCGCAGCAGCAACGACTGCGAATCGGGCTGCCATAAAACTCCATTGCACTTTTAGATCCGCACGTGCTGCGAACCGAGCCGGTTCGCGGCCCGCCCTGTGCCTTGAAACGCACAGTTGTCACCCTTAGCTGCAGGGGTAAGGTGCCCTAAACGTGGCGACCAAAGAGCACAAGCGGCAAGTCAGGGGCCTCATCGAGGGATTGGAATACAGGGTCCACGTGGGACCACCCGTTCGCGATGCCGAAATCAACTCCGCAAAGGAGTTTCTGCGCCAGAATGATATCTCGCCTTCCAGTGATTACTTCCAACGCCTCTGCCAGATACAGAACCGCCTCTGTTCACGGGTCAACGAACCAACTCTTCCTCAAGTCAAACGCAATTACGGCGGCGAGATCAGTGGACGCTGGATGCAACTTCAATCGGCGTTCGATCATGTCATTTTAAGCACTTGTTATGAAGGTGAACTTCACTACAGGCACGGCCGGGTCAAAATTTCCCATCGTTTCAACGAACAGGGTCGGATTGATTTCGTCGAGCTAAAGTTTTTGCAATCCCTGGAGGCTTGTCTTAACGGTGAAATTCGAAAGCTCTTGATGGTGCCGGCGTCTAACCTGGGCCGTAAAGATTGGCAAAGAGCCGAAGCCTTCGTCCTGCCTATTCTGCCCAGGGAGTTGATTTTTTTGTACCCTGATATTTTTCACTGTCCACGCATGGAAGTTTTGGCGTGGTTAATTAACATCGGACACGGCATTGTTGAGGATCTGCGGCAGGGACTGAAGAGCTTCACCATCACGGAATCCAAACATCAGCCGAAAGCAGAACGAGACCAATTATGCCTGCCTGCAATCAGGTCCGATACGGTAGCCTGGCCTATCCTGGAAAAAGCCTCGGCCATGGAAGCCAGTACCGAATTTATTGACGAAAAAAACGTCCTGATAAAATACGCCCGCAAGTAGTTCAGATCGGACGCGTCAAACCGGTCTGAGACGTCGGTCCACTCTCACCCAAAAATCGGCCACTTAAAACTCGTTTCCACGCTCACCCTGCGCCCCGTTCTTTGGGATTGATGACAAGCGTTCATGACTTCCAAAACATGCAGCGCGTGTTCCGGACGGATTAAGCTTTCTTTCCCCGTCAAAAGGCTTTCGGCGACATAGGTCGCGCCGCCGACCCAATTGTACTTCCCTGGATCTTTGCAATAAGTTTGCAATACCGCCTCACCTTGGTAGGCAACATCCACTCCACCAGGACCCCAGTCCCAACCTTGCATGTGCATCGTCCCTTTTGTGCCAGTGACATCAATCGTGTACAGTTGGCGGCCTTCTCCAGCCAGACGCTCGCCATCAAAATAAACGAAACCGGTTTGCACGTTGGAAAGTATACCCCTTCCATGGTTCATGATGAGCATGGTATTTTCGTCCGCCTCGACCTTGACCTCACCGAGATCTTCCACCTTCCTCGTGGGGTTCAACACTGCGGTCATTCCCACCACTTCTTTCACTGGACCAAATAAACCTGTAAATGTGGTTACATTATAAACGCCCAGGTCGTATAGACTCCCGCCCCCCTTTTGATAGAACCATCCCGACCATCCCGGGCCGCCGTGGCCATAAGTACCATGACCCGCGGTGGCCCGGCCGATTTTTCCCTCGGCAATGGTATCGACCATGAACTTGAATTGCGGACTCGTCACGCAGGTGGGCGATCCCCAGAAATGCACCCCGTTGCGCATTGCTAAATCCAAAAGCTCTTTTCCATCCTTGAGATCGAGCGCAATAGGTTTCTCCGACCAGACATGACGTTTCGCTTGCAACGCTTTTTTGTTCACCGGGTAATGCGAGGGCATTGAAGTTGTGTTGACCAGCAAATCAAAGGGAACTCCAGCCAGCATCTCGTCGATATTCGGGTAGACATTAGGCACCTTATACTGTTCAGCCCGTTTCTTCGCTCGTTCGAGCACAATGTCGCACACGCTGACCACTTCGATGAACGGTTGCGAGGTTAGATTTGGCAGGTAAGAACCAGATACACTCCCACATCCAATTTCTCCGACTCGAATCTTGCCCTTGTAGGGGTTCGGAGGGGCACTCCGTTCCGCAGCTACCAACCCTGGCGCGACTCCGATCGCCGCTCCCAATAAAACACTCTCTTTCAAAAACTGACGCCGATCGCTGTTTTTATTTGTTGTCATATTTTGGATTTTAAGTCTCTGGAACGTGTCACGGCAATTCCGTTATTTTCAAATTGCGGTGCCGCACCGTCTTGCCGTCGTTGTAATTTTGCAACCCGATGTGACCTGACCTCGTACGCTCTTTGGGATCATTCCATTCTAATACGGGCTTCCCGTTGATCCGAACAGAGTAATCCTGGCCGTTGCAGCGAATTTCATAGGTATTCCACTGGCCCAGAGGCTTGGTGTTGGCCGTGCTCGAAGCCGCAAACGGATAAATTGATCCTGTGCGCCAGGTTGGATCTTTTGGATTCGGATCGCCAATCTCCATCTCGTGCCCCTGGTTTACAGCGTTCCAGGGATCATTCTTCGGATCTGGGAAGCGGACAAACACCCCCGAGTCAGCAATCTCCTGTTCCTGAACAAACTCACCCTGAAGCACAAAATTCGTAAAGGGCCTCGCAGCGTACCACCACAACCCCATTCCGCCCACCCCCGTCGCAACCCCATTACTCACGACAAAACTTCCCGGCCCACACTGTCTCCACTGCTTCAATGCCTTATCCGAAAATAGATCTTCAAATCGGTCCTTCTTGCCGGATATTGCCCCAGTGCAGGATAAAATGGCTACGCAGCCAATTGCCACAAATACCAGCGATAGAAATTTGCGCCTGACCATAAGAGTCCTTCAAAACAGTGCCTTCAGGCTGATTGGTTCTATCCTAAGCCAATTATATATTTGCTAACAGAACAATTGTGCATCAGGTAGAACTCTTACAAATCTCAATTCAGGCCCTGGCTTGCTTTGTCGGCCGGTCACCATCCAACTTACGGTGTGAGAGTCACCGCCAGCTTGTAAAACTGCGGACCTGGAGCAGTGATCTTTGGGCCGAAATTCACAGTAACATCCTCAAATCTAGGATTGCTGTTAGTAACTATTGTTGAGGTGATGCCAACATCAGGGACCCAGTTAACAAGGTTGCTGGAAGCCAACCAGGTGTAGGTAAGGTCAGATGTCGCTCGAAGCCGCTGATAGCTGGCCATGAAGGAACCGCCCACGAAGCCGAGCAAATTGTAAACCGGTTTATCCGCAACGCGCGGATTCAAACCAAATGCATATTCGAGCGCATTACTTATATGGTCAGACTCGAAGTCAACTCCGGGTTCTCCCAGTGCAGGTGTATTGATTTCGGCTAAGGATAGACGAGCCGCTCGCCAGGCGCCAAACGTCAGGTTTGAGCTAACTCCCACTCGCGCGATAAACGGATCAGGATTGCCTGTTCGCGTGTCAATAAAGACAGGCACAGTTGGCACGTCCGGACTCGTTGTTGGCGCAATGCCTAGATAATCGCCAAGCATATACCCTGCCTGCGTCAACGGAGCCAGTCGCACATCGGAAGAACCAGGAGTCACACGAATATTCGGTTGCCAGGTCGCACCCCCATCGAAAGATTGCGCCATGAAAAGATCCACAAGGAAATGATTCGATGGATTCATGCGGCCATCATAGAAACTGACGGTAAGCGTTTGCCCATCAGGACTGGCTGCAATTGCCGCGTTGAATACCGCAGTGTTAGTGGGGTTATCGCTCACTGGCTTGGGGAGAGACCAGGTCACACCCGCATCCGTGGATTTTGTGAAAAGAATACGCGGACCGCGAGCGAGGGCAATGTCGTCAGGATAAAGGCCCTGATACACGACATAGAGAGTGTTGTTGCTTCGATTGCCAGTCGCTGATGGTAGCACCGTTCCAGAGCGAATGTCTTCAGGGTCAAAAGGCAGTACCTTGGCAACCTGATTCGAATAAGTGAAAGTATCCCCGCCATTGGTTGAGAGAGCAACTCGGATGTGAGAGTAAGTCGGATCCTCAAATGAAAAGTCAAAATAAACGACTGCCAGTTTGCCATCGGGCAAAAACACTGGCTGCGAGCCTTGCGCATCGGTGAAAGTGGGAGTGATATTGACTGAACTGGACCATGTTGTGCCCCCATTGTCGCTATAAAGGCGAGCCTGCGGACTCCCGCCGTTGAGACGATCAAAGCGACTGTACGTAATGACTAACCGCCCGGCGGTTGGAGTATTCGAAAACGTATTCACCGCCAGCCATTCTTTGTCCAGGAAGATGCTGCTATTGGGTGAGCGAAGCGCCTCGATTGGCGCATTGAATGTTTCGCCGCCATTGGTCGAGCGGCTAAGGGTTATGGCACTCATGGTTTGCGCCACATCCACAATGGCGATCGTAGTGAGATACATTGTTCCGTTCAGGTCTATCCCCGCCACAGGATCACTGGCTCGCGGGTAAGGCCCACCCACTGCTGTTGTAAGCCCAGGGATCAGCGCGCGCGACCAGGTCAACCCTCCGTTGGTGCTGATTCCATACCCGCAGTCCACTGCCCCACCGTCTGTAAAGCGACCCTCCTGAAATGTAGCCAGCAATGTGTCAGCGGAATTGGGATCACGCGCGATATGCGGTTCCGCTTGCGCTACCATGTTGGTCGGAGGTTGCGCCGGATCATTTCCAAGCCGTATGTTGGAACCAACCCGGGCATCCAGACCTGAAAGAAGATTGGTATCTGCAGAAATCCTGGGGTGAAGGACCTTTGCCAATGGCCAAACCAGATTATTGCTCTGGTTCAGCAACATCAAGGCGCCCGAGGACAACATTTTCAACTGTCTGCCGGTGAATGCTGGTGGCGGGTTGGAGTTCTGAATCTGAGTCCCTGAGAAATTCCCAGCGAAGCTTGAGAAGTTCAGCATGCACAGGAAAATAGCAGAAATGAGGAGAATGTTTGTGGCGTTGCGCTGAACCCGCACCCACACAACCCCGACCATACTTCGTTTCATTAGCACCGATCTTGCCTTTGAATGCAGCCTCCGGCAAGCAAAAGGGATGCGAATCAACATGAACGCCTCGAGTTTCGCGAAGCGTTTGGAGTGCGTCGTCTCCCGGCGCTTTTCGTTTCATTCCCTCCAGTCAAACCTTCAAGCGCAGGCCAATCCAAAGCGACGGAAGACGTCGCACTCCAGACGCTTCGCGAGTTCGGTTGCGCGCCATCTGCTCCTGGAATTGGCTCAAGCTAACAGTTTTTGCACAATCTCTCCCGCCACGTCGGTCAGCCGGAAATCGCGGCCCTGAAAACGGTAGGTCAATTTGGTGTGATCGAAGCCGAGCAGTTGTAGAATCGTAGCGTGCAGATCATGAACGTGAACTTTGTCCGTGGTCGCATTAAATCCGAACTCGTCAGATTCTCCGAGAGTGAGGCCAGGTTTGGTGCCGCCTCCTGCCAGCCACATCGTGAAGCAATTCGGATGATGATCGCGTCCATCGTCGCCTCCTTGAACCATAGGCGTCCGTCCGAATTCGCCGCCCCAAATGACGAGCGTATCCTTTAGCATATCGCGCTGTTTCAAATCTTTAATGAGCGCGGCGCAAGCCTGATCAGTATCCTTACAATTTTTCTTCAGATCTGCCGTGAGATTCCCATGTTGATCCCAGGCTTCATGAAAGAGTTGAACAAAACGGACCCCGCGCTCGACCAACCTTCGCGCGAGCAGGCAATTGTTTGCAAAGGACGATTTCCCGGCTTCCGCGCCGTACATTTCCAGAATGTTTTTGGGTTCTTTGGAAATATCCATTAATTCAGGCGCGCTGGTTTGCATGCGATACGCCATTTCAAAGGAGTTAATCCGTGTGGCAATTTCGGGGTCACCTACAATATCGAGATGCTTTTGGTTTAATCGCTTGATGGAATCGAGGGAATCCCGCTGCATCTCCTTATCGATTCCTTTCGGGTTCGATAAGTACAGAACCGGGTCACCAGAGTTGCGAAAGAGCACGCCCTGGTGAAGCGAAGGCAGGAAGCCGCTGCCCCAATTGGAAGCTCCGCCGCTCGTGCCTTTAGCGCCCGAACTAAAAACAACATAAGCGGGTAGATCCGAGGATTCACTGCCGAGACCGTAGGTCGCCCAGGCACCCATGCTGGGCCGCCCAAACTGTTGGCTCCCGGTGTTCATGAAAATCTGACCGGGCGCGTGGTTGAACGCGTCGGTGTGCATCGACTTCACAATGCAAATATCGTCCACGACTTCCGATAAATGGGGCAATACGTCGGAAACTTCGGCGCCCGATTTGCCATATTTTTTGAACTTGAATTTTGGCCCCAAAAGAGTGGCGCTGGGGTTGATGAAAGCGGCACGGTAACCTTTTACCAGTTCTGCGGGAGGCACTTTACCATTCCATTTGGCCAACTCCGGTTTGTTGTCGAACAATTCCAAATGGCTGGGGGCGCCCGCCATGAATAGATAAATGACACGCTTTGCTTTCGCGGGAAAAGGGGGCTGTTTGGGCGCGAGCGGATTGGTTGAATTCGGAGATGCTGCCCAACCATTCGAGCGAAACAATTGGCCCAGCGCTATGGCTCCCAGACCGACACCGCATTGTTCAAAAAACCAGCGCCGAGTGATGAGCTTTCGCTCGGCGCCACGATAGAGATGAGTTTGGCAGTTCATTTGTAGCAAATACCGAAATCCGAATGCCGAAATCCGAAACGAATCGGAAATCCAAAGTCCGAAAACTCCTTCTTCAACATTCTCTGTTTTCTAATTCTCATTCTTTTGTAATGGTCTCATCCAGATTCAATATGACTCGTGACACTACTGTATATGCGGCAAGTTGAGTTGGTGTTGTGCCTTTAGGCAGATCCTTGGGAGGTTCACTTTTACCTGTGGCAATTTCACTTGAATTGACCCAGCCTTCCGCACCACGGCGTTGCTGTTTCTGCAGGAGAGACAACAGTTCGCTCTTTTCATCGCTCGAAGGAGAACGGGAAAGAGCGCGGCGGAACGCATAGGTCACGCGCTCACGATCAGTTGAGCCGCCTTCCTGAAGGGCTTTTAGCGCCAGGGCTTGGGCACATTCAACAAAGAGAGGTTCATTTAATAATACGAGAGCCTGCAATGGGGTATTCGAGCGCATTCTTCGCACGCACGAAAAATCGCCGTTGGGAGCGTCAAAAACCTGAAGCATGGGATAAGGCGTCGAGCGCCGGCGAAACGTATATAGCGCCCGGCGATAACGTTCAGAACCGGTTTCTTCTTTCCAGGGGAAGGGCGCATAACTTGCCGGCGGCTGAAAGAGAAATTCAGGTGCAGGCGAGAAAACCGAAGGTCCGCCGATCTTGTCATTCAACAGCCCACTGGCCGATAAGGCAATGTCTCTCACGCCCTCAGCCTCGACTCGCAGCCTTGGTCCACGCGCCAGCAAGCGATTATAGGGATCTTTCGCGTAAAGAGACGGCGTAACCTTGGAACTTTGTCGATAGGTGGCAGAAGTGACAATAAGCCGATGAATATGCTTCAGACTCCAATCGGTCGGTTTTAACTTTTCGGATTTCGGGTTTCGGGTTTCGGATTTAACCCCCGGTTCCATTAATTCGCAAGCCAGCCAATCCAGCAGTTCCGGATGAGAGGGCGCTTCGCTTTGCATGCCAAAATCTTCGGGTGTGTTGACGATCCCCTGGCCGAAATACGTTAGCCAAAGCCGGTTCACAATCACTCGGGCTGTCGTCGGTGATTTTTTATCGACCAACCATTGAGCGAAAACAAGACGTGAAGAGGAAGCATCTTTAGTCGCGGGTTTTTCCAAAGGATGAAGGTAAGCAGGCACTCCCGGAGTTACAGACTGGGTCGGCTTCAGCCAATCGCCTCGCTTCAGGATGTGAGTATCTCGGGATTCGCCCCGGGCCAGCAAAGTGAGAGTGGTAGTCTCTTTGGGCCATTTCTTCCATAGCTCCTCGATTTTTTCATTAGTCTCCTTGAATTCGGGAACGGTCGTCCGCCAATAAGTAAAGATCGCAGCCACTTGCAGCGGAGTACGCTGTGCCCGAGGCACCGCGAAAATATTGCGGACTCGAAGGGGAATTGGATCAGCTACAATCGGCCTCGCATCCGTCGTCGCTGACAGCCGGAACCGTCCAAGATTATTATTCTGAAGATCATCGCTGTTCCACCCCCCTGCATTTTGGGTGAGTTGGAAATACAAGATCGTTCCATTTGGGAAACCGATATTCGTCGAACACTGGAATACAGCTTTCCTCTCCTGGTTTCGACGGCCCGGGCCCGCATCCATCCCCCAGGCCGTTTCATTCGTTCCATCAATGGCCAATTTAACCGGGCCAGTGACCCTCCTCCGTCCGGACTTATCATCAAAGTTAGGTTCAAGTTGGGTTTCCGGCGGTTCAATATCCGCGGTAGCCTTATCGAATGTCACCACCACTTTATTTGTGGGATCCTTTGCATCCATGGCTTCGACTTTGAATTCCGACAATGCACATGTGCCCTTAAAGGAACGGCCCGGACCATTGCAGGGGAGATTTGGGTCGTTGAGCAGTTCAATGCGGAAAGCTGTGATATTCTGAAGATCATTGGTCAAAAACATTTTTACCGTGTGCTTGGTGGGTGCATAGCCCAAAGCGAGGAATGAACCATCGGCTTGCGGCAGATAGCGCTCACCCCCGGTCGATATTTCTTCAACAGTCGGTCGCAGCACGGTCCAGGTGGGTTGGTCATCTGCTACGGTTTCCTCCCATTTGGCCATGCGTTGCTGCCATTGGGGATTCGCCTGGCGTAAACCGGTTTCGAGATCTTGCATCTGACGGGACAAATTGGCCACGGTCATTTGTTCTTCCGGTGTATAAACGGCGCGCTGCGCTTCGTGATCATTATTAATGAAAGCGAACATACGATAGTACTCCTCCTGCTTGAGGGGGTCGTACTTGTGATCGTGGCACTGGGCGCATTGAATGGTCAACCCAAGCACGCTTTTCCCTACGCAATCCATCCGGTCAAACATGGAATCCATTCTAAATTGCTCGGGGTCGATCCCGCCCTCTTCGTTGACCATTGAATTACGAAGAAAGCCTGTGGCAACGATTTGGTCCTGAGTCGGGTTGGGAAGCTGATCCCCGGCGAGTTGTTCGATGATGAATTGATCGTAAGGCATGTCCTTATTCAACGCGTTGATCACCCAATCCCGGTAAAACCAAATGTAGCGCATTTTATCTTTTTCGAATCCATCGGAGTCCGCATAGCGTGCCGCATCCAGCCAAACTCGCCCCCAACGTTCACCATAATGCGGTGAAGCCAACAGGCGATCGACTTGCTTCTCGTAGGCATCCCGACTCTTGTCAGAAAGAAACGCATCCACCTCGGCAAGCGTGGGAGGCAAGCCGATCAAATCCAGGCTCAAGCGTCGCAGCAATGTGGTGCGATCCGCTTCGGGAGACGGTCTAAGCTTTTCTCTTTCGAGCCTGGCAAGAATGAATGGATCGATCGGATTGCCGGAACGCGCGCCTTTGACAACCGGTATCGGTGGACGGTTCGGTGGATGAAAAGCCCAGTGTGTTCGCCATTTAGCCTCTTTCGCCATACCAGACTCCGGCCAGGTCGCTCCTTGATCGATCCAGGCGCGCAGCAGCCCGATTTGTTCAGCCGTGAGCGGGTCGCGCTTCTTCGGCATGCGCGCAAGGTCCTCTTTAGTCCCTGTAATCGCCTGAATCAACAAGCTTTCTGCGCTCTTTCCGGCAATCAGCAAGGCGCCTGTATCGCCACCTTTGAGCGCCGCCGTTTTTTGATCCAGTCGCAATCCGCCCTTTTGCTTTTCAGCGCCATGACATTCGTAACAGGTATTTGCGAAAATGGGTTGAATGTCTTTGAGAAAATCCACTTGCTTTCCGGAAGGTCCCGGGAGCTTCGCGATGGATAAATCAGCTCCTGTTACAGTTAGATCGGAAGTGATCGCCCAAAGGAGAATCGAGTTGAACAAAAGCCATCTTGTTCTTGATCGGACATGCATCGCTCTATAATGCCTGAGTTGGCACTGTTAGTCTATCACCTGATACCCCCTCAATCATCCAAGTACCAGAACGAATGGAGAACTTTGCCGGATTTATCCACTTGCCAAAGTTTTTTGTAGCTCACTCGCTCCACATGACCATCCAGCAGGATGACATTCGCGCCGTCACTGTGAACCGTGGGACGGGCAAAATTGAAAGGCCAGTCAGGGTATTGTGGCATCGTATCGAGCATCCCGTCGCGGTTCATATCCAACGCGAAGTTATAAGAAGGCTCAACAGGGGAATACACGTAATGAGAAATGGTGTCCATGAACATCATGGCATCGGCAGGCTTTTTGATCTTGGAGGCTTTCAATGGCGGATTACGCGCGCCGCCAAGAAGGGCGTAAAAAAACGGGGCGGAGAGTTTAAACGTCGGATCATTGCCATAACCGAAATTGGCGCCAATCCAGCAATTCCAGTAACCGCTACTGACCGCAGTGCCTTTGGTGAATGGGATGGGGCCCAAACTGCCGCCTGGACATTTGCGAACCTCATTGGTGTAAATGTCTGTCTCGGTGAAGAGTTGGCCACTGGTCGTGGATTTGACTACGTACGGAGCGAGCTTTGCGTGCCAAAAGTCCTTAGTGTAGTCATCACTGTTGTCTCCGAAATACGGAATTTTGTCTTCAAAATCACCCAGGTACATCGCAGTGGCGTAACCCCAGTTTTTCATGTTGGAAGCGCATTTCACTGCTGTGGCTTTGGCTTTGGCCCGAGCCAACGCTGGGAGAAGCATCGCGGCGAGAATGGCAATAATGGCAATCACCACCAGCAGTTCAATTAACGTAAAACCCTTCGGGATTGAGCCCTCCCTATCGGGGCCAGGAGCGCTCTCGAGTATCACTCTTCGCTTCATATTAGCTCGTGCTCGGGTGCTTGATGATCTCATAGCCTCGCTATAGAGATTGGTCAAGGAATCCTTCGTCCGATTGCATTCACACAGTTTGCCGCTTTAGATCTTGCACCGCGTCGTCTTTGTGAGATACTCCGTCCTGGGTCATCGGAGCGTAGCTCAGCCTGGCTAGAGCACTTGGTTTGGGACCAAGACGTCGCAGGTTCAAATCCTGTCGCTCCGACCATTCTTTGCTCGGTAACGGCAAGATGACAGCCGCTTCTGCTGCGTGAACTGTTGCCTGGGCAAGTTTGGCAAGTTTTGGACCGCTGGAATCAAAACCGCGTCCGCCTTTATAACACAGTTAACATCCAGTTCACTCGTGAGTAAAACCACGCAATTAACCAAACCTCATCATGAAAACAATTTCCATTTTGTTACTCTTCCTTTCGGTAATTAGCTCGCATTCCGAAATTCTGATCTATAAAAACACGAAAACAGTCACAAGAAATGGCGAACAATCCACTATTGTTGAAAAATTTGGCGGCTTTATAGTCTTTGACACCGAATCCCGCTATGTTGTCTCCATCAACACTCGCACGGTAGTTGGCGTGAAAAAATTCTCAGTCACCGACGAATTTGATTACTACCTTGAGCAAACTTCAGGATTCGGCAAAAGCTACACAGTCTTTAACAGGGTCGTCGATGATGACAATTTCACAGGGCAGGATTTTTTTAAGGGAGCAAACGTCAGATTTGTATTAAACGGCAAGTCCCTTATACAACCAAAGACTTTAACCACTACCAGTCGAGGATTTCTTTGGCCGGAGTCTGGAGCGGCAACTCTTTATGAGGCGAACGGGACGGCCGTTTTAGATCTGAAGCAAACCGCTTTTTATGATCAGAGTGGTTCGGATCTGGATGCAGTCGTTGCCGCTCTTCGTACGAGCCTGCTTTCCAAGCAGTACGTCGAGGATAACAGCATTTAAGGGGTTACCCTTCAAAATCCAGCATGTAGTTCCGGGGCGGGAGTTAGTCTATTATTAACCGCCCTGGTCGTCCGGGTCGTGCTGCACGCCGCCTGCTACGTCGCTTAGCTTAGAACTTCAGGTCACTCCGCCTGATTTTTTGCACAGATGGCGTCTGCATTTTTTTGCTCAAGCTGCGCAAATCTTCCTTTCCGGTTTAAGATTGTTACGCAATCTGTTTCCCCACAAAAACCAGCCCTCAGCCTTGCAAATGCAGGACTTATATGCCTTTGCCGCGAGCTGACCACCGGATGGCATCCGCAATGCTAAGTGAATTAATGCCAGTATAAACACGATCCGGGCCGGGGCTAATTGAAGTGAGCAAATGGCATCGGCTGAGGCGTTGACTAAACCACTAATCCGAAACTTTAGATGAAAAAAATCGAAGCGATAGTTAAGCCGTTCAAGCTCGAAGAGGTCAAAGATGCTCTTAGTGAATTGGGAATCGAGGGCATGACGGTAATTGAAGTCAAAGGCTTTGGCCGACAGAAAGGACACACAGAAATTTATCGCGGAAGCGAATACACCGTGGACTTTTTACCGAAGATTAAGATCGAGGTTGTCCTAAGCGATGACCAGGCCGAGGAGGCCGTCGCGGCGATTGTCAAGTCGGCGCGAACTGGAAAAATTGGCGACGGAAAAATTTTTGTTTCCACGATTGATTCCGCCGTTCGAATCCGCACCGAGGAAAAAGGAGAGCTTGCCGTCTGATTCACAACCAACGTCCCCCAACACTCAACTCAAATACGCAATGATAAAGAAATTAATCCTGTCGATCAGTTTGATCGCGATGGTCAGTTCCACTGCTCTTTCAACAATGGCAGCCGACGCCACCCCGGCTGCGCCTCCAAAACCTTCGGTCGAGGATCGGCTCTCGGATTTGGAAGCTTACGTTACCAATGGCGCCCGCCAGACCAACGCCCCCACGGCTCTGGCGACGTCCTCGGGACCCGGCCATAACGGATGGCAGATGACTTCCACGGCCCTGGTGCTTTTCATGACCCTTCCCGGCCTGGCGCTATTTTACGGCGGGTTGGTGCGTCGGAAAAATGTCCTTTCGGTGCTGGCGCAATGTCTTGGCATCACAGGATTGGTGACAATCCTGTGGGTGGTTTGTGGTTATAGCATCTCGTTCCACAGCGGGAAACCATGGCTTGGTGGTCTGGACTGGAGTTTTCTGAAAGGAGTGGATTCCACGCCTAATACCGATTACGGCGCGTGGGTTTCTCACAACGTTTTCTCCATGTATCAATTGATGTTCGCCATTATTACCCCTGCTTTGATCGTTGGGGCGATTGCTGAACGAATGAAGTTTTCGGCCATTCTCCTGTTCGTCACGCTCTGGATGTTCGTTGTGTATTTCCCGCTCGCCCACATGGTTTGGGGTGTCGATGGTTTGATGAACGGAGTTTGGAATGCGAATGCGAAGATCAAAGCGATTGATTTTGCAGGCGGCACTGTCGTTCACATGTCTTCCGGTTGGTCGGCGCTCGTCCTCTGCTTGATACTTGGCAAGCGGCTGGGATTCGGAAAACAAAACATGGCGCCTCATAATTTGGTCCTTTGCATGGTCGGAACGGGCATGCTGTGGGTCGGATGGTACGGATTCAACGCGGGTAGCGCAGTGGCCGCGGATGGCGTTGCCGCCAACGCGTTCACCACCACGACCTTGGCGACGGCTATTGCTTCCTTCGTCTGGCCGATGGCGGAGTGGATGCTCAAAGGAAAACCGAGTGTCCTGGGCTTCTGTTCCGGCGCGGTTGCCGGGCTCGTAGTAATTACTCCTGCGTGTGGTTTCGTTACTCCCGCTGGGGCACTGCTGATTGGCGTCGCTGCAGGCATCGTTCCCTTCTTCTTTTGCTACAAAGTCAAAGCGTGGTTTGGCTATGATGATGCGCTGGATACCTTCGGTGTCCATGCTGTGGGCGGTACGCTCGGCGCTTTCCTGACAGGAGCTTTGGCCAGAAACTCTGCAAATGGAAACCTCGCTCTCAATCTCAAGGATTATGTCAAAGATACCATGATGCAGCCGCTGGTTTTTGAACAGATCAAAGCAATCCTGCTGACCCTGGCTCTGGCGGTCATCGGCACCACGGTTATTGCTTTCGTGGTCAAGTTCGCTATCGGCCTGCGGCCAGTGGAAGATGTTGAATTGGCAGGGCTGGATATCTCCGAACATGGAGAAGAAGGTTATCACGGGGAAGATTACGGTGGCAGAAGCAGTGCCGATTCCGGTCACGTCCTGTCAGAACCCATGCTGAATCCATCCAAATCGCCAAAGCCAGCTTTGACTTAAGCAAAGCTGCAGACGGATCGAGTAATCAGGCGGCATGGACCCAATGTCCATGCCGCTTTTGCTTTGGATCTAAGTTTTGAAGGAAGGTTTGCGTGTCACTCCTTCGCTTCCTGAACAATGATGAGATGAAATGCCGGGGCGTTTCCAAATTCGACCGCCAATTTTCGAGCACGAACCTCCCTGCCACGCTTCTCGGCAGAAACCGCTTTCTGGAGAATAGCTTCCAACTCACTCTGGTTTGACCAATAACTCAAGGACTGTTGTGCCCCGAGATCAGGAAGAACCTTCGAGATTGCTGCTTTGCTGTTTGGCAAGTGTTTAGCCATGACCGTCTCCTGGCCAGAATAATTCAAACTCGCTGGGACTACTCGTGGGTAAACAACTGCAAATCTGGTCTGCTAAACCCTACCGGAACGTGCCAGAAGCTCATGGCCCCCAGCCATTACTCGCCTACAGTTTTCCGCAACATTGTTTGTACTTCTTTCCGCTTTGGCATGGACAGGGATCATTTCGTCCCACCTTCGGCCCCGACCGAACGGGTTTGGCCTTTTCCACCGCTTCGGCCGCTTCGCTGACGACGTCGCTGGCCTTCCGAGGACTTTTGGTGCTCGCAGGTGAACCAGCGGTATCGGTGCCACTGGTCGAGCCGCCAAAAGCGCTGGTGGATTGATGGGTAGTGCGCTGAGGCACATTTCGCAGAAAGTTTTCAAAAGCCATCAGGCTCGAGGCGCTTCGGAAAATATTATGACAAATTTCTGTCTTGATGTTGATCATCAATTCCTCGAAGACCTTGAACGCTTCTGCTTTGTACTCAATGAGCGGATCACGCTGGCCATGTGCTCTGAGACCAATACTGTAGCGCAGACTATCCATCTCGTACAAGTGCTCCTGCCAGAGCTTGTCTATCGCGCTGAGGATCGTGTAACGCTCCACTTCTTTAAGCGCATCCGGATTCTCAAAGCTGACCTTCAACTGATAGGCGTCACGTACTTTGTCTGAAATAAAGTTGCATACGGCAAATTGAGCGGCGCTGAACCCGTTATAGATAGAGTCAGGCACAGGTTGCTCGGTGCCCGATTCCGCCGCCTTTACGAAATCGCCTTCGGGTAGTCCGAGCGGAAAGTTTAGATTCACCCAATCAGAAAGCGCGCGTACCTTCCATTCGTTGATGTCCAGTTCAGCGGTGGTGAACTGCTCGACCTTTTGGATTACCACCTCCTCCATGATATCCATCAGCCGGTCGCGAACATCTTGTGCGTGAATGATTTCATTTCGGAAACCATAAATCACTTCGCGCTGTTTGTTCATCACGTCGTCGTACTCGAGCGTGCGTTTTCGAATCTGAAAATTATGCTGCTCGACCCGCTTCTGCGCTTGTCCAATGGAACGGTTCAAGAGCGGGTGCTCCAGCTCCTGGTCCTCTTCCAACCCCATCTTCTCCATGTATTTCACGATCCGGTCTGAACCAAACAACCTCATCAAATCGTCTTCGAGTGAAATGAAGAAATGGGAAGAACCGGGATCGCCCTGGCGCGCACAACGGCCTCGCAATTGGCGATCGATGCGCCTTGCTTCGTGCCGTTCGGTGCCCATCACATGCAGCCCCCCAATATCCGCCACGCCCGCGCCCAACTTAATATCCGTCCCGCGCCCAGCCATATTCGTGGCGATGGTCACTGCGCCACGTTGCCCTGCTCGCGTGATAATCTCCGCTTCCTGTTGGTGGTACTTAGCATTCAACACCGAATGAATGATCCCTTCCCGCTTTAACATGCGCGACAGGTGTTCGCTGACCTCGACCGAGATTGTGCCGACAAGGATAGGCCGCCCACGGCCATGAATATCTTTGATTTCCCGCAACGCCGCCCCGTACTTTTCGCGCTTGGTTTTGTAAACGGAATCATTGCCGTCTGCCCTGGCTACGGCTTTGTTGGTGGGAATGACGAGCACGCCTAACTTATAAATGTCGAAAAATTCGGAGGCCTCCGTTTCTGCAGTGCCGGTCATTCCCGCAAGTTTCTCATAAAGCCTGAAGTAGTTTTGAATCGTAATCGTGGCCAGAGTCTGAGTCTCGCGCTCGATTTCAACTTCTTCCTTTGCCTCAACAGCCTGGTGCAAACCATCACTCCAGCGGCGGCCGGTCATTAATCGCCCGGTGTTTTCATCGACGATAATGACTTTGTTGTCCTGGACTACGTATTGAACGTCCTTTTGGTAGAGACAATAGGCCTTGAGCAATTGAGAAATAGCATGGATGCGTTGCGCCTTGGACTCAAATTCTCCTTGAAGCTTCGTTTTGGCCTCGAGTCGCTTGCGCGGATCGGTTTCCGGTCCGGCATCGATTTCATGCACAGCCGTCGAAAGATCCGGCAACATGAACGCGTCGGGATCTTTGGGGCTGAGAAAATTGCGTCCCTTTTCCGTCAGATCTGCCTCGTGGCTTTTTTCATCGATGGCAAACAACAGTTGTTCCTTTTCTGCGTAGAGCTCAACCTTCTTTTGGTCGGCATGAAGCTGAAGCTCAGCCTGGTTCATTAACCGCACGTTTTCAGGATCTTCAAGGACTTTGAGCAGCCCTTCCGACCGAGGTTGGCCAATTTTGACCCGATAAAGCAGCAGTCCGATTTCGCGCTCAATGGCTTGGCCGTCGCTTACATTGCTCCCGTCCTCTGGACGTAATTTTCGGATCAATCCTTCGGCTTCGGACAAAAAGCGGTTACATAATCTTTCCTGTGCGGCAAAGATCGACGCGACCTGGGGTTTGAACTGAGCGTATTGGTCGTCATACGTGATCACTGCCGGACCGCTAATGATTAAAGGAGTGCGCGCTTCATCAATGAGGATCGAGTCTACTTCATCCACAATAGCAAAATAATGTCCGCGTTGGACCTGGTCCTCTTTGCGCGTTGCCATACCGTTGTCGCGCAGATAATCAAAACCGAACTCCGCATTTGTGCCGTAAGTGATATCGCAGTTGTACTGTTCGCGGCGGACATTGGGCGGCTGATCGTGCAGAATGCAACCCACGGTCATTCCCAGAAACTTATAGACCGCGCCCATCCACTCGCTATCGCGGGCGGCGAGATAATCATTCACAGTGACGACGTGCACCCCGCGTCCGCTCAAGGCATTGAGATATACGGGAAGGGTGGCCACCAGCGTCTTTCCTTCGCCCGTGGCCATTTCCGCTATCCTGCCGGAGTGAAGCGCATACCCTCCGATAAGCTGCACATCAAATGGGATCATTTCCCATTTGAGCGGATGCCCCCGAACGGTGATTTCTGTTCCCCACAGGCGGCGACAAACATTTTTCACCACGGCAAAGGCTTCGGGCAAAATTTCGTTCAACCTTAGGGCGAGGGCTTCCTTATCCTCAATCTTGCTGAGTTCTTCCCTCCAGGCGGCCGTTTTCTGGCGCAACTCTTCGTCAGAAACCTTTTGCAACTCGGTTTCCAAAGCGTTGATCTGCGCGACCATCGGCCGAAGCCTTTTCACTTCTCGCTCGTTCTTCGAGCCAATGAATTTTTTTACAATAAACCCAATCATGTTTGTGCCTTGTAAGCCGAGTAACCCTACGGAATCACCGTTAAAGCGTCAAAGACATTCAAATCATACGCCCACCTGCTGGGAACTCAAGTCAGACGGGACAATCGTAAGTGGCTGTCAGCCAGGCTTGGCAAACACAAGCTCCAAGGGGGACGGCTCAGGTGACGTTTGGCTTTTAGGGTTTGAAGCTCATTCCCGGGAGCGCCGCCATCCTGGCGGCTTCGGGAGCTGGAAGGAACTTGCCGGCACGGATGCCGGCGCTCCCAGGTGTTGGAGCTTCTCTGAAGCTTTGAAGCTTGGTTCTTGGAGCCTTTGTTGGGGAAGCAAGGCCTAAGGTAAAAACCTACCTCTGCGATTGTGGCTTCGATTAAATAGTTTATATTGCGGCCCATGGTTGCCCCACGGAAAACACGGGTTGTAGTAGGCATGAGCGGTGGAGTCGATTCCTCCGCCACTGCTGCTCTTTTGCTCGGCCAGGGTTACGACGTGGTCGGCATTACCTTGAAACTATGGCCGCAAGACTGCGTTTCACGCGCGGAGGATAAATGTTGCGGGCCGCAAGCAGTGACGGACGCCCGAGCTGTTTGTCATAAGTTAGGGATTCCCTATTACCTGGTTGATGAGGCGGCTGAGTTTCAGACCAAAGTCATTCAATATTTTGCGGCTGAGTACAAAGCCGGGCGCACGCCCAATCCTTGTGTGATGTGCAACCAGAATCTCAAGTTTGGGCGGCTTATTGAACGGGCCGATCAACTTGGCGCGCAATACATTGCTACGGGGCACTTTGCACGGCTGGAGTCCTCCGCGGACAGCAATCGAATCTTGCTCAAGCGGGGGCGCGACCTTCGTAAAGATCAAAGTTACTTCCTGTTTTCTTTGCGCCAGGACCAGTTGTCGCGAGCCTTGTTCCCTCTCGGCGAGCATACCAAAAGCGACACACGAGATGTCGCCCGGCATTGCCAGCTCAAAACGGCCGATAAAGAGGAAAGCATGGAAATCTGTTTTGTGCCGGACAATGACTACGGAAAATTTTTGCAACAAGCCAACCTGGCGGTAAAGCATCGCGGAGAAATCGTAAATCTTCAGGGTACAGTCCTTGGTCACCACGACGGAATAGAGTTCTACACGATCGGGCAGCGCAAAGGACTCGGAATCTCATCGCCCAAGCCTCTTTACGTCATTGAACTCGATGCAGCGAATAACCGAATTACCGTGGGGGACGATTCGGCTCTCGACCGTGATGAGTTCACGGTGGACCGGTGTAATTGGATCGCGTTCGACACGTTGCCAGACAGTTTCGAGACCACAGTGAAGATCCGGTACAATCATCCAGGAACCAGCGCGACAGTAATTCCGACGAATGACGGCAAAGCTCGCGTAAACCTGCATACTCCCCAGCGCGCCATTACGCCCGGCCAAGCCGCGGTCTTCTACCAGGACGACCTCGTTCTTGGTGGGGGTTGGATTACGATTTGAACTGGAGGACCCTGTAGGGCTGATAGCAAGGCGGTCGCCCACTCGTTGTGGCAATTCGTCGTTCATGGCAGCGCCAAGGTGTGTTTCAGCGCGACAGCGACCGCAACCATTTCCGGCACGTCCGGCATTTGGCCCAGCAGCGAATCAATTTCGGAGTCAAACACAGTCACCAGATTGTCGGTCATAAGCCAGGAATCGAGCCGCAAACCTGAAGCCTTGCCTGCGGTGGATTGCCAGGGGAATGGCCACGCGGCTCGGATAGTTTGCCCTCCCCGGGTTGCTGGAAATCATCGCGATAACGGTTTGGTTCAAACCTGTGCCAAGTTCGTCGCGTTGCAGCACGAGCGCAGGCCGGCGCTTGGCGGTGCGCAGGTCGGAATTGGGAAATAAAACCAGAACGACGTCACCGCGTCGGGTCTTCATCGTAAATATCAGCTTCGGGACGTTCCCAGTCCTCGGCGAAGGTCTTCAAGCGGGCTCGCATTTCTGCGGCATGTTCTTCGCTGATTCCGCGCGAACGCAGATCAATGGTATGATAAGCGACTGACTTATCTTCCATGCGATCCATGGCGGCGGCCTGTTCCTGGGCCATGGCGTCGCAGATACGGATTTCCTCGTCCTGCTGGGCAAGCTCGCGCAATTTGTTAAGAACCGCGCGGCGCTCGGCCTCCGTCAGTTTGGATAGCTCCTTGATGATTTCAGTCGCGCTCACGGCAACAATTTAATCGGTTGTCGTGGCGTTGTCAGGGTGAAATTGCATTCGAATCATCGTCGAATGATGGCCGGTGGCGGGCAATATCCAATAAAAGCAGAGCAGCGCCGGAGGGCCTGCGTTTGCCTTGCTTCCAACTTCGAGGGGTAGCCAGAGGGACATTGAGAAGACCCGCAAAGACCGGTTGGCTTCAGTCAATTTTACGGCAGATTGCAAATCCGGGCTACGCCCGGTGCAGGTTCTTATTCCAATACCGGCCCTAGGGGCTGCTCAAGCGGTAGAATCTGGAAGATGAGGTAGTTGTATTTGTGACGAAATAATTTGTTCCAATCACCGTAGCTGGGGACAAGGGCGTCCATCCCATGGCATTGGAAAGGTTCGTTGTGAATTGGAGGCTAAAGGGCGGGTCACTTGTGGGCCAGGAGAGACCAACCAGGGCAGGAGGTAGGGGCTCTATTTTTAGAACCGGCCGGGCAGGCGTTGCGAGTCGTCGAAGTAAGACATCGTTGCCAGTTCCTCCCGCGTAATCAATTTGAAGAAGTTCACCACTGGCTAAGAATTTTGCCCCTTGGGGCAAATCATTAAATGTGCCGAGGACAGGGTCAGTCCCGGCGTTGGCAATGATAATAAATTGATCGTTGGTTGCTGACGGGTAATTAAGCGAAGCACTCAACGTGACGCCTGTCAGATTAACCGTCGTTCCAATATTAAGCTGATCGTACCCAGTGCCTACTGTGGCGCCGTTTAATTCGACTTCGAGGATTCCACCCACGCTATTAGCGTTGAAATTATCGCCGCTCAATATCCCTGGACTGAGGCCCGGGGAGACGATTCCCGTATTGGCGCCAAAGTTGATTAAGCCTGCCGAGCCAGTGCCCTGTAAACGTGCGCCACCGTTGACCTGAATGGCGCTTTGAGTTTGAACACCATTAACAATCAGTCTACCCGCCTCGACAATGTTTGTGCCGGTATGAATGTTTACCCCGCCTAAGCGCAGAGCTCCTGGTCCGGTTTTTTGAATGGTTGCCGATGGAGAAGTTTCGCGGATTGCGGCATTGATAATCAATTCGTGCAGGGAAGGGTTAGTCGAACCACTGCCCACCTGGATCGTGTGTAATACGGGGCCAAGTGCGAGTTTGCCGGAGATTGACGAACTTGTGTCGACGCCCGGATTTACGGTGATACCGTCGGAAGGCAAGTAGAGTGTGCCGTTTCCGGTCTGAACACTTCCACCCTGGTTTAAAGTGAGCAGGCCGGCATATTCGTCATAGCCGTTGAGGTCCAGCAGGCCTCCGGAATTAACCGTGATATTAGCCCAGACTTGATCGTGGTTGAAATAGGTGGCCAGAGCATTCGCGCCAATGATTAAATCGTGAGGAACAGCTTGTAAAAAAGCTGACTTCGCCAACTGCACCGTTCCTTCATTGACGAAAGTGTTGCCGGAATGGGTGTTGTTTGCGGTGCCACCGATTATGAGCGTTCCTGGCCCGGATTTCGTCAGACTCCCTCCTCCTTCGATCGTGCCCAACAGTTGCAAAGTGCCTGCGCTCACACCAACTCCGCCATTCGCACTGATAAAGATGGGGGCGTTCCAAACGTTGACGCCACTGCGATTTTCCAGGGCGGCGATACTTGTGCCACTAAGAGACAAACCTTCGTTGTTGACGGTGATGTTCCCTTCGAGCGCCAAGGACCCGCCGCCATTGACGGTCGTCGAATCGGTGGTCGTGCCAAGTGCCAATGCGTTGGCAACAATCAAAACCCCTGCGTCGGCAGTAACCCCTCCGGTGAACGTGCTGTTATTCGCACTCAATCTCATCTTGCCCAGGCCTTGTTTATGGATACGGGACCGAGCTTCACCTAAGCGATCGAAGTCACTTCCAATCACGGCAGGCACTTCCAGTTCTGCCGGCAAACCTGCAGGAGCTAATGGATTATAAGGAGCGACAGTAAAAGTGAGCGAAGCATTAGTAAGGAGCTGTATTCTGCCATTGATCGAAGAACTTGCGATCGAACCACTGGCTGATAGAGAACCGACTGCAACATTCCCAGTCCTGGAAAAGCGGAGATTGCCAGCACCCGTTTGGACTGAGCCGCCGTCGTTCAAATTCACTTGTCCAAACGTTTCAGTAAATCCATTCAAATCCAAAATACCTTTTTCATTTACTGTCACAACACTTCCGCCAATAGCACCATTTTGATTGAGGCGTGCAATAACGTATGGACCACCTGCAGTTTCAGGTCCGATGACTAAATCGCCAGGCACAGAGACGACGGAAACACTTTTAGTCAGCTCGAGCGTGCCACCGTTGACGATGGTGTTCCCTGAGTAGGTATTTGCGCTGGCACCAGCAAGAATAAATCGGCCCAGGCCCGTTTTGGTCAGGGGTCCGGTTCCACTAATCGAACCATCGCAAAGCAATAGACTATTGAAACCGACATTAACAGTAGCATCATTGTTGAGCGCGATCGAGCTTGAAACCGTAACAGTCCCCGTAGCCAGGAGAGATCCATTGGTGCCACCGAAGCCTGTTCCACCGAGGGTAATCGGCTCAGTGATCGTCACGCCCGGTAATACTTGGAGTGTTCCCCCATTAAGGACTACCGTTCCATCGGAAGCACCGTTGCTCCCGAGCGCAGCATCGTAACCTACCGCGAGAATGCCATTATCTACGTACGTAACGCCTGAATAACTGTTGCTGGCTATAAGTGTCAAAAGGCCTGGACCTAGTTTCCGAATCTGTACACCAGTGGGCACACTAGAGACACGACCATTAACCCTGAGCGGACCAGCGCCGTTGACCGCTAAAGAAATAGAACTTCCTCCTCCGCCGAGTTGAATGTTCATATCAACTCGCGCGTCTCCGATTTCAACAAAATTCGTAATTCCTACGGTTAATCCCAGGGGCTGGCCATAAATTCTCGGATTGTTCTGGTTCGGGCCGCCAGCGAACGTGATCGAGGCTAAAGTGAGATCGATGATGTCATTAACAGTCTGAGAGCCGCGGGGGAACACGAGTGAATCGCCAAACTGCGGCCTCAACCGGGGAGTCCAATTCGTCGAATCAGACCACCCAATGCCCACACCGGCACCCGTCCACGTTAGCGTGGCACCGCGACCTTCGAACGTCGTAATACAGAGGAATGCTATTAGCAGTAGAATGGGATTCCAGATTCGCCACAAAACCTCAAAAAAGCGTCCGTCCTTCGAGGCAATTGATATCGTGCTAAACGAAATTCGAACTCGTAAAAACCGCTCTCCAGAAAACATCAACGCAGAGCTTGATCTTTTCGGTGGGAACGACGTGAGGTGATAATTCAGGAAGGGACGCACAACTGAGCTTGCTTTCGCAAGAGCTTACTAAAGTTTTTGTTAATCTCAAGTTGTTTCTCCTGAAAGCGCGCTGGTCTATGTAATATCCACTGATTTGCGTTTATCTTAGGAATCCCGATTAGTACTGACTTTCAGCCGTCGAGCCTAAGTGAAGAGTTGCGCGGTCGTTACAAAAATGGCTGTGATTTAGAATTGGAGTTTTTTTCGCTTAAATAGCCAGCAAATCAGCTACTTGAGTATCTCCGCACGGGTGAACAATTGTTGCTGGGGACCGTCCAAGTCTATATGAAAGCGGTGACTGGTTCGAGCAAGCGTAAGCTGCATATTCGGTGGGCCCCAACGGTCGGCTGGAATGTTGCGCTGGTCCATTTTCCATCATTGGAACAGAAGAAAGAAGGTGGACGAAAGAACCGGGGCAAAGAGCCTTCCAGCTTCAAGTTTTTCTCTGGCGCAATTTTCGGCCATCTGGGCAAACTTCTCGCAATTGCTCGACGAGCGATGCGACAAACACTGCTTCCGCGGTTCGTGGCCTGTAGACGTGCGAGTCGGTCGAATCTTGCTTAAGGATTTTCCGATTAGGGAGGGGAATCGTTATTAACGAACCTTTAAAATCCGAAAATCGGTGGCTTTCGCCCAGTGTTCTTCTTTGGGCGGTCCTTGATAGAATTGCAGGCAAATTTGCGGCTGAACACCCGAGGGGACTGGCATGTCACAATCGCCAACTTCTCGCCACTCTGAAGATTGCGGGGTACTAAATTGGCCGCGGATACGGTTTTGTTTTGCAACTATGCGCAAGGAAACGCTGGTGGAATCCAACGGAGTGATTGATACGGTTCGTGTTTTGTCGTTCTCCTCCCGTCCCATGACGACGCTCAGTTTTCCATCCACTAATTCCTGACCCAATTTCACCATGTGGGAGTCATCATAATACCAGACCAGATCCACCTGTTCATATTGATGCGTCGGTTTATTCTCAACCCGCACGGAGATTTCCAGCTCTTCCCAACCATCAGTAGGAACGGGATGAACAAGCAGATTTTTCGCATCATTTTGTGGACCCCACATGTTGCCAGGTTCGATCCTCACTTCCAAACCCTGGTCAGTGGTTCGCCATGCCTGTGGATGCTCACGTTTCCAGGACCAGTTTTTACCCAAATGATTCTTGAACTGATCCTCGAAAAGAATCTCGCTGCTGCAAGCCGCGCGCGCCAAACAGAGAATGGCTGCAAGATGTAAACATTTGTTCATACGCACCAGTTCAAGATCCGGATCGATTCAGGGCGCTGATCACAGCTTTGATTGAGGCCAACTCAATGTTGGTATCGACACCGGCGCCCCATTTTTTTCGGCCATTCCCGTGCTTGATCTGAATGTAGGCAATTGCGGCGGCCTCTTCACCTGCACTCAAAGCGTGTTCGCTGTAATGCTCGATTTCAAATCGGGGCACTCCCGCGCTAATAAACCCATGGACCAGCGCAGCCAATGGGCCATTGCCTTGACCGGAAAGTTCTACCGATTGTGAATCTTTCAATAAACGGGCCTGACAATGCACGGTTCCGTTGTGGCTTTGGGTCTCAAACCCACGGAGTTGCCAAGGAGAACTGCGTTCGATGTATTCGCGCCAGAACATTTCCTTAAGTTCGGCTCCACTGACTTCACGCGCAAGCCGATCCACTTCGATGTTTGCGATTGGACCAAACTCGCGTTGGAGCTCTTTCGGCAAGTCTATTCCAAACTCTGTTTCAAGCAGATAAGCCACTCCGCCTTTGCCTGACTGGCTGTTGACACGAATAACTTCATGATACTCGCGTCCGATATCCGTGGGATCTATCGTTAAGTATGGCACATCCCAATGGGTGTGACGCTTGTCGGCCCATTCTGCAAGCCCTTTTCGAATCGCGTCCTGGTGCGAGCCGCTAAATGCGGTGAACACAAGTTCTCCAGCATAGGGTTGACGAGCTGGCACACTCATTCCGGTACATCGCTCATACACTTCACGAATGCCATTCAGATCCGCAAAATCGAGATTCGGTTCGACTCCATGCATGTAGAGATTCAAGGCCACGGTGACGATATCGAGGTTGCCCGTTCGTTCACCATTGCCAAAAAGCGTGCCTTCGACCCGATCCGCGCCCGCTAATAAGCCTAACTCCGTTGAGGCGACGCCAGTTCCTCGATCATTGTGCGTATGCAAACTGACGATCAAAGAGTCGCGCTTTTTGATATTAGAACAAATCCATTCGATCTGGTCGGCATACACGTTGGGCATGGCGACCTCGACCGTATTGGGAAGGTTCAAGATCATTTTGCGTTGCGGGGTAGGCTTCCATACCTCCATGACCGCTTCGGAAATCTCCTTGGCCATCTCGACTTCCGTTGCGCTGAAACTTTCAGGCGAATACTGAAGAAGTACCTTGGTGTTTTTGAGTTGGGGAAGGCGCTCCTGAATGAGCGTTGCCCCATGCACAGCCAGACGAATGATTTCTGCCTTTGACATGCCGAAAACGACGCGCCGCTGCGCCGGTGATGTCGAATTATAGAGATGAATGATCGCGCGACCTGCTCCTTTCAGGGATTCAAACGTGCGGTCGATCAAGTCTTCCCGCGCTTGCACCAGAACCTGCAACCAGACGTCCTCGGGTGCTCTTTCCTCTTCAATCAACCGGCGGTTGAAGTCAAACTCCGTGTTCGAAGCGGATGGAAAACCAACCTCGATTTCCTTAAAGCCGCACTTTACGAGCGTTTGGAACAATTCCAACTTCTGGCTCACGTTCATAGGCACCGCGAGCGCCTGGTTTCCATCACGCAGATCGACGCTGCACCAGATCGGCGCGCGTGTAATTGCCCGGCTTGGCCATTGACGCGCAGACAATGGCACTAACGGGAATGGCCGATATTTGCTGTTCGGATTATTTATCATGGCTCTTTCAGTTTGGTTGCTGCCTTCCGGCATGAGGCCAATAAAAAACCCCACCGCCGGACTCGGCAGTGGGGTTGTAGTAAAACTCAGTGAACAACTAGAACCCGACCACCGCGCGGCTTAGCAGCAGCGCGCTCGATAGCAGCAGGTTCACATTCAACTTCACAGCTGTAAAGTAACAAGGTCCCAAGCCGCGGTCAACAGTCTTTTTTTCTTCCGGGACGGACTGCGGCGGCACGACGCCGCTTTTCCTACACGCGTCAAAAATGGAAATGCCGTGATCTGAAGCGCATCCGTTCTGTCCGCCAGCGATGAAGCCAAAGCGGGGACATGTCCCCGCAGTCCATGCGACGGATTACATGCTCGTTTCGGACTTGCTGGATGCCCCCCGGGAGTGCAATGTTAACTGGAAGCCCGATGACCTGATATATCACTTCTCAACATGAAAAAACCGCTCTCAAAACCCTCTGCTCAACCGTTTCCCTTCACACGACGTCAATTTCTAAACCGCACCAGCATCGCCATCGGTACTGCTGCTTTTTCTTTTCCTTTCGTGGGAAAGGTTTTGGGCGCGAATGATCGAATTAATGTCGCTTGCATTGGTGTGGGGGGGAAAGGCGATAGCGACAGCAGCGACGCTTCTGCTTCTGGAGGAAATATCGTTGCCATTTGCGATGTGGATCAGACTACGCGCGCTAAAAAGGCAAAACAGTTCGCCGAAAAATTCCCCGATCTCAAACAGTACACGGATTACCGCAAGATGCTGGATGAAATGGGCAACCAAATTGACGCCGTGACGGTATCGACTCCTGATCATAACCACGGCATCGCTGCTATTCGAGCGATGAAAATGGGCAAGCATTGTTTTTGCCAAAAACCGCTCGTTCAGACCGTGCACGAAGCGCGGATGGTGAGGCAATTGGCGAAGGAAAAGAAGTTGGCAACTCAAATGGGCAATCAGGGCAGTGCGGCGTCCGGACTTCGGCGGGCGGTCGAGGTTGTTCATGCCGGGATCATTGGCAAACCTCTCGAATTGCATGTCTGGTCAAATCGTCCGCATTGGCCCCAAGGTGTAGCGCGTCCTGAGGGTGAAGATGCCGTTCCCGACACCCTGGACTGGGATGTCTGGCTCGGTCCGGCTCAAAAACGACCTTACAAAAAGGGTGTTTATCATACTTTTAACTGGCGTGGCTGGTTCGACTTTGGCACTGGAGCTCTGGGTGATATGGCTTGTCACACCGTCAACATGCCGTTCCGAGCTCTCAAGCTGGGTTATCCCAATGTTGTCGAGTGCGAGCTTGCCTCACGCACCTATCCTGAGACCTTCCCGAAAACTTCCCGCATTCGCTTTGAATTCCCGGAGCGGGAGGATTTTCCCGCGCTCAAATTCTGGTGGTATGACGGCAATCCAACGGATCGCAGTGGACTCAGACCGTTGCGCCCCGATGCCAAATCCATTCGGGAAGTTATCAGCACCTATGACGCTCTGCCCGAAAGTGGCGCCCTTATCATCGGGGACAAGGGCAAACTCTTTTCTCCCGACGATTATGGCACGAAGTTTTTTCTTGCGATGAAAGGCGATGCCGAGTTTACCGCGGGAGATCAGCATGATGCTTGCAAAGAAATTCCTCAGACTATTCCTCGCTCGATTGGCCATATGAAGGAATGGTTCCTGATGATGAAAGACGGCACACCGGCGTACTCGAACTTCGAAATCGCCGGCTATCTTGCAGAAGTCATCCTTTTGGGATGCGTGGCGCTGCGCGTTGGAGAAGGCAACCGCATGGAATGGGATGGACCAAATATGCGTTCGCCCAACGTGTCCGAGGCAAGCCGGTTTGTAAAACGTGAGAATCGCGCAGGCTGGGAGGCTTAGATTGGTCCCGGGACTGTGCTGCACGCGAACCCATGCTCCGCTCTTGTTTTATACTTGTAGTCGCGGTGTTTTGGGTTTCGTGCGCCGTCAGGGGCGTCGAAACGGTCGATCCAGACGCCAAAAAGAGCCGTGATTTCTATGAGGCCCGTGTCCAACCCATACTCTCGGAGAATTGCTACTCATGCCACAGTCACCAGGCCGATAAAATAAAAGGTAGTTTCATACTCGATTCACGCGAGGGGCTGCTGAAGGGCGGTGAGAGTGGACCAGCGATTATTTCAGGCGATCCAGAAAAAAGTTTGCTGATAAAATCGGTACGGCATCTCGATGAAGATTTACAGATGCCCCCCAAGAAAAAGCTATCCGAGGAGCAAATTGCCATTCTGGTTGAATGGATAAAAATAGGCGCGCCCTACTCAGAATCAAAACCCACTGCCGCGACCCGGCCAAAAGGCAGGAAGATCACCCCGGAAGATCGAAAATGGTGGGCTTTCCAACCAGTGCGTGCCACAGAACCCCCGAAGGTCGCGGATCCAACTTGGATACGAAACCCGATCGACCAGTTCGTGCTGGCCAAGCTCGACAAAGCCGGTTTGAAGGCGGCACCTGAAGTCGATAAAGCCACCTTGATCCGAAGGGTATACTTCGATCTAATTGGTCTGCCACCCACGGCGGAGAAGACCCAGCAATTCATGGAAGACAAATCACCTCACGCGTACGAAAAGATCGTCGACGAATTGCTCGCCAGTCCTTCTTACGGTGAAAAATGGGCCCGCCATTGGCTCGATTTGGTGCGTTATGCCGAATCCGATGGTTACAAGGCCGACGGTTTTCGGCCAAGCGCCTGGCGTTACCGTGATTATGTCATCCGCAGTCTGAACCAGGACAAACCTTACAACCGGTTTGTCATGGAACAAATTGCCGCGGATGAATTGTGGCCAGAGGACCCCGACGCCCTGATCGGAGTGAGTTTTTTGAGGCTTTGGATTTATGAATACAACCAGCGCAACGTAAAATCGCATTGGTCCACTATTCTTAACGACATTACTGACGTGACTGGCGATGCTTTGTTGGGACTGGGGATGCAATGCGCCCGCTGCCACGATCATAAATTCGACCCGATCTTGCAAAAAGACTACTACCGGCTTCAGGCTTTCTTTGCCCCTATTTCACCCCGTGAAGACATTCCGCTGGCAACTCCTCAGCAGCTTGTCGAATACCGTGCGCAGCTCGGCAAGTGGGAAGCTGCTTCCGTTCAAATCCGGGCACAAATCGACGAGATTGAACTTCCGGTGCGCGAAAAAATCGCTAAAGGAGTCCTCGATAAATTCCCCAAGGAAATTCAGGGTATCATGTATAAACCGGCGAAAGAGCGAACGCCTTACGAGCAGCAAATCTACGACCTGGCCTGGCGGCAGGTGGCCGATGAGGGTGAAAAGATCGACGGCAAAATCAAAGGCGCGGAGAAAGAAAAACTCGACTCGCTTCAAAATGAACTCGCGCGTTTTGATGAATTGAAACCCAAGGCTTTGCCCACGGCGATGCTGGTGACTGACATTGGCCCTGCCTCACCTCCCTTAACGATTCCCAAGGACAAGACGCAAACGCCAATTGAGCCAGGCTTCTTGACCTTGATGGATGAGAGCGCGGCCAAGATTGAGCCTGTCACAGGTAACCCAAAAACAACCGGCCGTCGCGCTACGCTGGCAAAATGGCTGGCGGACCCGTCGAATCCATTGACTGCCCGGGTATTTGTTAATCGACTCTGGCAGCATCATTACGAGCGAGGACTGGTTGGGACTCCCAGTGACTTTGGCCATCTCGGGGAACAACCATCGCATCCGGAACTTCTTGATTGGCTGGCCAAATATTTTGTGGAGCACAACTGGAGCGCAAAAGCGATCCATAAACTGGTTGTGACGAGTGCTACCTATCGACAGAGCGCCAACGTTTCAAGCGAAGCGGCCGCCAGTGCCTCCCTAATTGACCCGGAAAATCGTTTGCTCTGGCGCCAGACAGTGAAGCGACTGGAGAGCGATCAGATCCGTGATGCCATGCTTGCGGCCAGTGGGGAGTTGGATCTCGAGATGAAAGGGCCTAGCGTAGAGGCATCCAAACCACGGCGCACCATTTATGTAAAATGGTTGCGCAACAGCCGGGATCCGCTGCTTGAGGCGTTTGACCCGCCCGACCCGTACACGAGTTCGCCTCAACGCAACGTAACCACGACGCCTCTGCAGTCCCTGGTACTGCTCAATGGTCCGTATGTGTTGCAACGGGCCCAGGTGATGGCCAATCGGCTCAAAAACCTGCTGCCAAGCCAGGAACCGTCCCAACTGATTACAGCCGCCTATCAATTTGCCTACGGTCGTGAACCGAAGTCTGCAGAAAGAAAAAAAGCCGATTTGTTCCTGCGCGATCAGGCGAACCTTATCGCCAAATCACAATTGAACATGGCTCAAGTCGTCACTCAACCTATGCCAGGTCGGGCAGGCAAGGCAGCAGTGTTCAAACCTGAAACCCGGCAAACGCGGTTGCAAGTACCTGACAATCACCTCATGCCGCAATACGATTTTACCATCGAGGCATTCATTCTTCTCAACTCAGTCGATAAAAATGCTTCCTTACGAACTATCGTTTCACGTTGGGACGGTCGCCAGAACCAGCCCGGGTGGTCATTTGGGGTGAGCGCAAAATCAACAAATACTCCCGTTTTGGTTCTCGAACTCATCGGTGATCCAGCCGAAGATGGCGCGGGCGGTTATGAAGCGGTTCGTTCAGGGCTCACGATTGAATTGAATCGGCCATATTACGTCGCGGCGAGCGTTCGACTTGGCGATACCAGCGATACCGGAGTGACCTTTTATGCCAGGGATTTGAGCGCGGATACTCCATTGCGCAGCGTGCGCGCCGCTCATTCGATCACGGCTAATCATCAATCGAATTTGCCGCTCATCCTGGGAGCACGTGAGCCGGAAAAACATCTGGTTTGGGATGGGCTAATCGATGATGTTCGACTATCAAACCAGGCTTTAAAGCCAGAGGATTTGCTGCCCGAGCGTGATACGATGAATGACAGTACCGTAGGTTACTGGCGCTTTGAGGAACCGGATGCGTTGAAAGATTCTTCCTCTAACGCGCACAATATTCGTCCGGAAGTATCGCCCTCCGCGCAATTGGATCCAGCGATGGCCGCGCTGGTGGATTTGTGCCATGTTCTGCTCAACTCTAATGAGTTTTTGTATGTGGATTGATGTGCATGGTTTAGCGGGTCGTAGTGTCCGCCTTTGGGATTTTGCTCTCGACCGATCCAAAATATGAATTCGCAACGGGAATTTTCTCACCACGAACTTCTTTACACGCGGCGTGATTTTCTTTCGCGCGCCGGTGCAGGTTTTGGCGCCTTGGCTCTGGCCTACTTGCTGCAGCGCGATTCCTCTCAGGCCTCTCCTTCAACCGCGGTCAGCCCGCTTGGGTCAAAACCACCGCATTTTGACGCCAAAGCAAAGAGCGTGATTTTCCTGTTCATGGAGGGCGGCCCAAGCCACTTGGACACCTTTGATCCGAAACCCAAATTGCGCGAACTGGCGGGCCAACGACTCCCGGAAAGCTTTGGACCAATCATTACGGCGATGGGGGAAGTCGATGCTCCACTCCTGGCGGACCGCCGTCAATGGAAGCAGCACGGTCAGAGTGGAATTTGGGTCTCGGATTGGTTACCGCATATGGCTGAATGCGTCGATGATCTTGCCGTTATCCGCTCCTGTTGGTGTGACGGATTGAACCACGCCAACGGAGTCGGCCAGATGAATACAGGTTCGATCCTTGGTGGGAGGCCTTCTTTGGGGGCATGGGTCAGCTACGGGCTTGGCACGGAAAACCAAAACCTTCCCGCTTTCACAGTGCTCTGTGATAACAATGGCCAGGTGATTGGAGGACCCAGGAATTGGGGTCCCGGTTTCATGCCCGCTCTTTATCAGGGAGTGCGGCTTGGTTCGGCCAGCGAGCCTTTTCCCAATCTCAATCCCCCTCGCGGCATCAGCGAAGAGCAGCAAAGTGGCAAACTGGTTCTGCTAAGCGAACTGAATCAACAGCATACCTTCGAGCATCCGCGCTACACCGAACTGGATGCCAGGATTCGCAGTTACGAACTCGCGTTCCGCATGCAGGCTGAAGCGCCGGAAGCGATCGACTTATCCAAAGAATCGGAGGCTACCAGAGTGCTTTACGGTTTGGATAAAGACGAAACGGCTGTGTTTGGGCGCAATTGCCTTCTCGCGCGGCGCCTGGTCGAGCATGGCGTGCGCTTCGTTCAACTCTACAGCGGCACGGGAAGCAAATGGGATGCTCATTCGAAAATCGAACAAAACCACTCCGGTCTTTGCCGCGCAGTGGACAAGCCGATCGCCGGCTTGCTCAAAGATCTCAAAGCGCGCGGATTGTTGGAATCAACCCTGGTTCTCTGGGGAGGTGAATTTGGACGCACGCCCATGAGCGAAAAGGGTGATGGACGAGATCATAACCCGACAGGATTCACCATGTGGATGGCTGGTGGAGGCGTCAGAGGAGGGCAGGTGATTGGAGAAACCGATGAACTGGGTTTACACGCAGTCAAGGATCGGTTGCACGTCCATGATCTGCATGCCACGATTCTCTATTTGATGGGATTGGATCACACTAAGCTGATTTATCGTCACCAAGGCCGACCGGAACGGCTCACGCTCAATGAAGGTGAGCCTTACAAAAAGATTGTTGGGTAAATAGGGCGCTCATCGCGTGAACGATAGATCGCGTTCCTCTCCAGGATTCCCAATCCCGCATTGGGACCATGAACCGGAGTTCCGTGTCTGCCCCCACCAAACCCCGTAGGGGTGGCCCGTTTATAGACCCACGTGGCTCCCGAATGTTCTTTCTTTTTGTTTTTCGGCGGCGCGATTGAAACCATTTTGCGTGCGACAATCACGTTGGATGCCCCGACAGGCAGTGCTGTGTCGATTCAGGTTCGCGCCGCCGAAAAACAAAAAGGAGATCCGATGATCTTTTCTGGCTATACACGGGCCACCCCTACGGGGTTTCAGCCTCCTGATTCGTGTCTTTAGGTTCATGGGAAGTCTCCAAGATTGCCGAACAATTAACCGCGGACGAAGGACGAGAACGAGGATGAGGACGATCCGAAGAACGTTCATGGAGAGGAGGCATCTGGTGCAGGTCACTCCGCTTTGACGTTCATCACATTATTCGTTGAAAAATGGACGTAAGGAAAACACTCGGGGATATGGGAATCCCAGATGCCGTGCCGGCTCCAAAACCATCCTCCTGAATCCTGGGCGGGCGGTGGTGCTTTGTATTGATTGAACCGGGAGAAATCGATTCTCCAAACATCCCCTTCATGGGGAGGCAAAGCGCGGTTATCTGCCTTCGCCAACCATTCCATTCCTTTCCAGGGAAAACACAGCTCGACCGTCCAACCTTTGTCCTTATCTTTGTCATCGTTGATGGTTCCGTCAATGTGCACTGCCGTCTTAAGACCCGGAAACCGGAATGCCCATGAGCCTAAGCGCGGGCCGCGAGGATGTTTCGTGAAACCAACACCATTAAAGCCTACCACTCTTGAGTTTGTGCGCGCGAGTTCCGGCACGGCCGCGAAACCGCCCTTATCGTAGGCTTCCTGCCACATGAAAAATACTTCATAGACCGTATTGAAAGCATTGATTTCAAATTCATAATACGCATCTCTTCCGGCAATGAACACTTCGACATCGTTGTTGTAGTAAATAGGCGAGCCGTAATCCTTAAAGGTGGCTTTCACATTTGGTTCCTCGACCCAATAGCCTATGTACAGGTTCTCATCATCCCAGAGAACCGCAGCCCTGGTGTCATAGAGAGTTGGCTTCCCGGTCAGGATGTCGATGAATCGGGGTGAGCGCGGGGCCTTTTTCCAGCCTCTTTCGTCCAGGACACCATCCACCTTGATCGGGTGGTCGATGCGGTAGGCGGTGTAATGCGCCGCTTTCTCGGGCTCGCAAGGAAACTTTTCACCAGAACCACTCGTTGTTTCTGCGCCAATGGCCCCAACACAAAACGAGGCGGTCGCAATCAGCATTGCTAATTGCACCAAGCGCGTTACAGACAAAAAGTTGCTGCTCATCCTGTTCATTTGATGGAGATATCATTCTGGGTCAAGTGATTAGCGGTCAAGCGAAGCTTTTGATTGCGACGGGGTTCGTACGTGGTACACTGGTGGCGGTATGTCAACCGTTGCTCCTCCTGTTCCGCAGAAGATCAACTTGCGTCGTCCTGACATCATGGCTGCCGTGCAGGCCCAGGTGTTGTCACATTATCGGAGCGATTTGGTCGAGAGGATTCGTGCCAATGGGCATATCCTTTCGGCAGGGGATTTGACCATCAAACTGGCGAAGGAATTTGGTTTTTGCTACGGCGTTGAACGCGCCATAGACCTCGCCTATGCGGCGCGGCGGGCGTACCCAGATCGGAGGATTTTTCTGCTGGGCGAAATCATTCATAACCCTGAGGTGAACGATCAAATTCGGCGTTTGGGAATTGTCACTATTGCCGGGAAACCAGGAGATGATGAAATCAATCAGCTACGGCCCGAAGATCTGGTGATTATTCCCGCTTTCGGGACCGAAGTTGGCACGCGTAAGAAGCTCGAAGAAAAAGGGTGTTTGTTCGTGGATACAACTTGCGGTGACGTCATGAGCGTTTGGAAGCGCGTGCGCCAATATTCCAAGGATTCAGTGACCAGCATCATTCACGGCAAGGCCTGGCACGAAGAAACCAAGGCCACGAGTTCGCAAGCCCGGGCGAGTGGTGGCGGTCATTACCTGGTGGTTTTCACTCTAGCTGAAACAGACCACGTCTGTAATTACATCATTCATGGCGGGGATAAGGCTGAGTTCCTGGAAAAGTTCAAAGGCGCATATTCGGAAGGGTTTGATCCCGACATCCATTTACAGGCTATTGGCGTGGCGAATCAAACCACGATGTTGCGGGGAGAGACACAGGAAGTACAACATCGTCTTCGACGGGCGATGTCGCAGAAATTCGGTGAGGCGGAAATCGATAAGCACTTCCGTTTTTTTGATACCATTTGCGGCGCGACGCAGGATCGGCAGGATGCCCTGGAAAAACTGTTGCATAATCCGCTCGACTTGCTCCTGGTGATTGGTGGGTATAACTCTTCCAATACGTCGCACCTGGCAGAGATGGGTGAGGCAAAGTTACCAACCTATTTTATCAAGAACGCCGCGAAGATGGAATCCGACAAGCTCATCCGGCATTACGATCAACACAAGCATGAGGAAGTAGAGACAAACAACTGGTTGCCCTTGGGCAAGATTACGGTCGGTATCACAGCAGGGGCCTCTTGTCCAAACAACTTAATCGAGGACGCCATTCGTAGACTTTTTGAACTACGTGGTATTTCGGTGCAAGAGTTGCTTGGGACAAATTGATATGCCGGAAGTTTAAGGTGCTCTCCATCGTCACAATGGCGGTGTGGTTCTCCGTCAGGTAACCACGCTACTTCTTCTGTTTTGGGACCAGGGTCAGTTTGCCGTCCTCGACCTTGATGTCCGCCAGCCATTCCATCGCGGCAGCCGCCCGAGGATCGCTATTAATGCCCTCAGCAAAGTTGTGCTTGCGGACCTGGTCCATATAAACTTCCGGAATGCGCCTTCCCTTTGCAAAGAAGCTGAGGAGATGGAGGCGAAGACGCCCGTTGTGCAGCGAGATGTCAAATGTTCCTGTTCCGTTAAGGTAGCGTCCTCTGAACAAAGGCAAGCCTACGGTTTCCATAGGCACACTCACTTGGCCATCAATTTGTTTCCCGGAAATTGTGACGTACAATTTTCCCTTCAAGGCTTTCAAATCAGGATCCGTTTCGAGCAGGGCATTGATTTCATCGGAACTGAGCTTTAACGGTTCTGTCGTTTTTCCCTGACGCACCTCCTGCCGGTATTTGTCGATTCGTTGCTGAAGTTGATCGATTTCCAGGCGGGAGAGTCGTACCGGGGGAAACACGGCAGGCTTCGTGTCTGTAAAGTCCTTAAACATCCTTTTGGCATAATACAGTCCGAATAATCCGCCGAGTACCACCATTAAGAGGAGCACCAGCCCGGCCAGACAGCCGTATCGGATAAAGTCCTTTCGAGGTTTTGATGCTTGTTCGTCCATAAGAACCCTTCGGGAAACTTACCTCGCCATGGCTCATCTTCCAAGCACACGAAGCAACTTTGTCCCAAAGAATGTAGACAGACAGTCAAATCGAAGATTCAACTGTCCCGGATTTCTGATACTCAATCGGAGGCGGGAACTTTAAACCTTCAGCGAACATCAATGATTTCACTTCAAGGCATTCGCGCAATCCGCGCGACAACATTGCCCGAGCGCCAGCGCCAACTAACACATCTGTAACTATACCCACAGTAAACCAGACGGCGAAGACCGCACCAGGCTCTGTGCCATTCAAAGCTCCCCCTTTCCCTATAAAAACAATCAGAAAAACTGCGCTCCAGGGGATTCCCATGACTCGGGCAAAGGTGGCGAGTGCAGCGCGGTTGTGTCGGCGATAACGCAAAGCCATCAACATCCCAACAGAGCTGATCGCCCTAAAATCCAGCAGCAACATGAGGACGCCGCCCAGAAACAGTTCGATAAAGGTTCCCTGTTCGCTCCTCAGGGAAAGCGTGCCGGGAAGAAGAATGACACCGAGACAGAGGCAGATATTAATTATAAGGATCAAAGTCTGCACTGGCGTAAATTGTATTTTCAGCGCTTGCTCCTGGCCCTTAATAATATTGGTTTCTCCCAGGGGACTAATCAGCAGCAATTCCAGACTTCCATTTCGATGAGCTTCACCCAGTTGCCGCGTCACTTCGAGACCGGTTATCAACTTGAAAACCTGGTGGACCGCATACGCAGTGAACAAACAAAAAGCAAACGCGTCCCGACTCTTCCAGACGATTGCGCTGATAAAAAAACAAGCCCAAAGCACAGACAAAAATGAAACGATAATCCAAAGCAGAGCTTTGGATAGGTTGTCTCGCGATGCGAGCCATAGAAAGGGGTTTTGCTCTAGTATTTGTTTTCGTTCGGCATTCGATGGACCCGCTTTTATCCCGCGAATCGCTGCAATAATTCCAAGATAGCCAAAGCTCATAAATAATAATAAACGCAACCAGCGCATGTTCTGGCCCACACCATTGAACAAATCCCAGGTCGCAACGAACAGGGCTGGAATTGTGCAAAACAGCAGAGCCCAAAAACCCGGCAGGAATGCGCGTCTTAGAATCAAGGCGCCCAAGGTTTTCGCTCCCGCGGCAATGCAGCTCCCACATCTCACAATAAGGGAGCGGTGATTGAGGTTGCCGGTGAGTAAATCCCCGGTGAGAGACTTTCCTTGTTGCCATGCCTTTGGCAACACCAGTGCTGCTAGTGCGAGGAAACTTGATGCCAATGAAAAAAGGATGACAAACGAGGTCCAGAATTGCTGAGGACCACTCGAAGTTCTGTAATGCGAATCAAAAGCGGAGGCAAACAGATGAACTGGGCTGGGCAGCAAACTAATGGTTATGGGCCATGCAATCCGAAGAACAACTCCGAGCCACCAGGTTGCGGGCAAAAGAGCCGCAAGGATGAAAAGACCAAGAAAGGTGCTGGACATCGCCTGGCGCGCTTCGCGGTTAAGTGCTGACATTAACATGCCCAGATTGAGGGAAAGAAATAGTGTGGCGAGCAAAGCCAATATAACCCGACAAAACTCGCCACGCGTTACTCCGCCCATCAGCAGTGGCAAACCCAGGATTGGGAAGCTCGCAATGAGGCCGTTGAACGATCGAATAGAGGTGCCAAACAGCTTACCTAACACGACATCATAACCTTTCAAATCGGTAAGGAAAAGCAGTCCGAGCGTTCCCTCTCTCTTCTCTTCGCTGAGGCAATCGGCGGTCAAAAAAATTCCCGCGAGCAGACAAAATCCCAGAGCGATAACTCCAAAGGCTGAGAACAGATTCTGGCTCAGCGCCGGAGTGCTAATTGTTCGGCTGCTCATTGTTAAAACCAGCCAAATTCCTAAAATGCACAAAGCCGCCCCGAAGCGAATCCAATAGGTGCTCGAGCGCCGCGCTCCCACGCGCAGCTCCCGTTCGACGATTGGCAAAAAGCTCATCGTATACAACCAAACCAGTTACTGACCTGGTAATGATGCGCCGGTGGCCCGTTCCAGCCTTGCTTTCGCCACTGAATAGTCGTGCAAAGCCAGGTTCTGGGTTGTGAGCGCTTCCGTGAGCGAAGTTTGTGCGCTCAATTCGTCCAATTGCGTGCCTGAGCCAGCTTCGTTGCGAGCCCTGGCGAGCCGCACCGCCTCCTCAGCTTGTTCCACGACTTTTTTTTGTGATTCAAGCAACTCTTGGGATTCTATGAAGTTCGAATAGGCCGTCCGAACTTCCAATTCAATACGACGGCCCATGTCCTCCAACTCGATTGCCGCCCGTTCATATAGAGCGGTAGTTTCCTTTGTTCTTCCCATAGTGAGGCCGCCGTCAAAAAGATCCCAATTGAGTTGTACTCCAGTAATCCAGCCATGCACTTCCCTGGTGAGATCAGAACTGAACAGTGAGCTATGCGCGTCGTACCCCGCAAAGGCCTGAAGACTGGGTTTGTAACCCGCTCGGGCATTGCTTATGTCTTCCTGCCGCAACGCTAAAGCCTTTCTTAGCGAACCCAATTCAGTCCGTCTTTGTAAAGCCAGTTCAATCGCACGAGGCAATCCAATTTCGTAGGGTTCGGCTTGCAGCCGGCCCGTCAATCGCAAGGGGATATCCTCGATTGTTCCAGCCGGGATATTGAAGCCGAGCAGGTTGGCCAAATTGTTCTTGGCAATTCGAAAACGGTTCCGGGTGCGAATCAATGCCGGACGCGCGTTGGCGAGTTCAACTTCCGACCGGAGCACATTGAAACGAGGCACGGTGCCGGCTTCGAATCTGCGTGAGGTATCGGCCAGTTCCCTGGTTCGGAGTTCGACAGAGGCCTCTTGTACTTTGATTTGTTGTTCAGCCAGGAGAACATTATCATAAGTGATCTGTATTTCGAGCACTGTATCGGCTACCACAGTTTGATAATTCAGCACCGCTTGTTCTTTGATGAGTCGTGCCGTTCGGACTGACGATATGATCCTCCCACCTTCGTACAAGGATTGCACCAGGCGAATTTGAGATCCCCAGCTTTGATCTGTGCCGAAGCTGAACCCGGGCACATTAGAGGGTTTATCGACATCGCTCGGTTGAATGGCCGAGTAACTTCCTGCAATCCGCACTTTTGGAATTGCGATCGCTCGCGTTTGAATGGCAATACCTTGCGAAGCCGCAAGGTCTTTTTCGGCTTTCAGAATGTTTGGATTTTGGAGCAATCCCAGGTTGATCGCATCGACCCTGGAAAGCGGCGCGGAAATGATGTTGGTGGTATATCGCGGCGATTCGGACTGTGCAGGAAATGCCATCCGGGCCGACAAAAGAAGAAGAGAGATTGCCAATGCTCCGCGTCCTTGGCCTGTTCGTTTGGGCCTCTCTTCGCGCGTGCTCCAGCGTAATCGTTTTATCACATCTCGCTTCGTTGTTGATTGCCGAAGCAGAAATACATCATAACGGCCACAGCGCAAGATTCGAGATAACCATCACATATTTCTACCAGAGAGAGCAATCCCCGGAAGCACACTACTGAAGGTGGACCAACTTGAAAGGACACGCTGGAAAAAATTAAAGATTGTCCCTAGCTCATGCCGGGAAACAAATGATGGCATGATATGGTTATGCAATGTTGCGATTGAGAACCGACTCTCTTCGAGCGGGAAACGGGAAATCAGATCAGGCTTCGTGGAAAAATATTTAAATGTTAGAACGACGTGCTTGAGAAAACGAAAAAAGGGGGTTGCCTCTTCGAGTGTGATTGATTGTTAGGATTTAATCCTTCAAACATCAAGATCACTTCAACCTCGTGGAGTGGTCCTGCATCCAGAAGACATCAGGATTATTCTTCTGGCTTTGCCCGTAATCGACGGTCCCATTCTTTTTCAAAGCAGGAGTCGTTCGCGGATCCCGCCATTTGTGGATTTCCGAATGGCCGTCGGCGAAAGCGAAGCCGGCAGCCCCGCCATGGTAAGAGGCTGGATAATCAACCATACGCGTAGCCGCAATGTTGGGATAATCCGTCATGTCAACGATGAAGAAGCCGTCATTGATGCTGTCCTCCCGTTCTTCCAACAGAACGAACGTGTTGGCCGGGCCGGGGTTGAGCATATCACCCTGCTTCAGGTAAACTTTCCATTTGTTCTGGCTGTCCCAGCCGGAAGCAGACCCCTTGTTGCCACCTACCCATAGATTCATCGACATGCTCCGCACGCGTGGCAGGACTTTGCCTGCTACTGTGACGGTGGACAGGTCCGAGGGGCACCTCCAAATCGCGCCTTGTTTCCCGCAATAAGGCCAGAGCGGACTTTGCGCGATGTTTTTGTTAATATCCCAATTCTCCGATCGGGATCCGTCAAAATCCAGGATTCCGGTAATCCAGGCGTATTTGGCAAGTGGATCGAAATCATCCACATAGGCGTAAGGAATGCGGTCGTTGCTGTCATCTGAATACATCCGCCAGGCCAGGGCCAATTGCTTATTGTTGTTCATACACTTTATCCCATTGGCCTTGGCCTTGGCCCGGCTTAAGGCCGGCAGCAACATCGCCGCCAGGATAGCTATAATGGCTATGACAACCAACAGTTCGATTAAGGTAAAGCCCGATTGTTCGATCCGCCGCGCTGTGCTTGGCATTCTCATAAGGGTGTATACCAGTTAAAAAGGGCTGCGGGGACAGATTCCGGTTGCGGGCACCCACCCGGGTGCAGACGCCACCAGCACTTTGCTCCAAAAGAGCTTCCCGTTCTTGTCGTTGCAGGTTTTCTTTTGCATGCGGAAATGCTTACCGCGCCGCGTGGATGAAATCACCAATACGTTAAACGAGATGGGATGACAAGAGAAATCGAATTACCTGGTTGGAGCCTCGCAACGGCGCTGCCCCATTTGGGGACTGGGTGCTTGCGCTTAAAACCAGGATCTGCTTCGGTGTCATTTTGCCGTGAGGCAACGATGCCAAATTCCTTCAATCTCTTAGTGTCATTTTGTCATGAGGCAATAAGGAGTTGTGACACCCGGTTGAAGGAGAAATATCGTCAAAAAAGGTTACAAGAAGGGACTGACATCCCTTCGATTTCAATTTCCGTAGCCAAAATGGAGCCTGGAAATCCAGTAGCATGGCGCCTGGTTCAGCCGCTTTGTCTTTGGCTAATCTTTAAGGCGACAAGCAGTTTCACATGTTGAAATTAATTCTCCGTAAGCCTAACTTGCCCTTCATGATTTCCAGTTGGATGCGATACTTGCTCAGCCTGGGACTGTTTTTTGCAGCGAGTTTTGCCTGCCTCTCCCAAACAAACAACCCTTCGGCTATCTCGGCGGCCCAGCGTTACGAAGTCCGCAAAGAGCATGACCCCAACGGGATCGGAAAATTCTATATGGGCCGTGAAATTGCCCACGTGATGGGCCATCAAGCGGCGGATTGGCTTGAACGTCCGGAACGTGAACAGGAAGAACGGCCTGAGTTGCTCCTGGCGGCGTTGAAATTGCGATCCGGTGATGCTGTAGCTGATATTGGCGCTGGCACTGGTTATTACACCCGTCGGCTGGCAAAGTTGGTGGGTAATAAGGGGACAGTTTATGCCGTGGAGATTCAGCAGGAGATGTTGGATCTCTTAACCAATAAAATGGCGCAGTTGAATATTCACAACGTCAAACCAGTTTTGGGCACAATCACTGATCCGAAACTTCCAAATGCTTCCCTGGATTTGATCTTCATGGTGGATGTTTATCATGAGTTCGATTTTCCGTATGAAATGGCCGAGGCGATGTGCCGTTCTCTCAAACCGGGCGGACGTATGGTGTTCGTCGAGTTTCGCGGGGAAGACCCAAAGGTCCCGATCAAGCTTGTTCACAAAATGACCGAGGAGCAGGTGCGCAAGGAAATGTCGGTGCATCCGCTGCAATGGGTTGAGACCATCGAGACGTTGCCGTGGCAACATATTATCGTTTTTCGGCGAAAATGACCTTGCTTCCTGGAAAGCGGTGCGTTCCTTTCAAACCTGTTCGTCCATGAACCAGAAGGAGGGGGAGAACCTACGGCCGTAAGGAGGGGCTACCTGCCATGCATCCCAAACGCTGGCGGAGGGTTGCGAAGGGCTGCTGGACGGTGGGTTAAGTGAGCTGAACGCGGACAAGGTGTTACCTCGCGGAAGATGGGATGGTCTTCGGCAAACACCAATTTGATAGAAGTAGGCGTCCTGGAACAAGATTTAGTGCAACAATCTTTCTTCATGTCTCGGGCTTTTGACCCTGACACTGAGCTTCCATTCCGCCTCGGGCGTTGTCATCTCTCATTTGAGTCCAGGCGGTGCCTGGGGGGGCGGGCGGTAACTGGAGCGGTATTCCCCCCGGCGCCTGTGACATTGCGGTCCTTCCGCCGCGGTTTGTCGTCATGCATTCGGATCTCATTTGGACGTTGGCTTCGATGCCGGCTTCTGGTTCCGAAGCAATGGGTCTATTCCCACAAAAAATACACTGGGACAGGTTATGATGCTTTCAAATTCCTTTTCGAAACGCGGATTGCAGGTGGAGTCGCCGGTTATTTCACTTCAAACGCAAACAACTTTGCATTGCGTAAGCTGATTTCCAGCCGGATTGGCTTGCCTGCGAGCTCATCAAGTGACCGCTTCCACGTAGCGGACGCATCCAAGGAATCCGTTTTCACGGGCCCACATTCTGAATGGCGAAACCCGCGAATGGGCTTGCCTTCCTCGTCGAGGATTTGTACACGAGCTTCACCTTTGGCAGCATCCACGTTCAGCCTCAGCTCTGAACCCTGGATTGTTAGCAAGCGCGTTCGCAATAGTCCATTGCCCTCGCTCTCACGGGCCACGTAACGGTCTCGTTTCATTCGCACCAAGCCAATTTGGCGTTCGGTAAATCGCTCGACTTTATGTCCGCGCGCATAGCCGCCGTAGTAAATGTAAACCTCGTCGCGAGCGGGAAGTTGGTAATCACACCAAGCCATCGCATGATCCCAGGTTGCTGGCTCAGGGTTGCGGTCGAAGAACGGTTCACGGTCACGTTCCCAATTTTCACCGTCGTGACTCCACGCGAGAACCGTGTAACCGAGCCCATCCACTTTGCCGCCAGGATCACACGGAAGATCGTCCCGCAGCACTTTTAGCAAACCAATCAACATTGGTCCCCGCGTAATTACTCCGCCGATGCTGTAGTATTCCGTAATTCCCTCATCGCGGTTGTCAGGAGCGAAGATGCGGCGCGGGGCTGTCCAGTCAAGGCAGTTGGTGCTCGTGCTCTGGCCGACACACCGCCGGTAACCTTCCGCCGCATTCTGGGTTTTGCCTTTATATCCATCCTGGGGGTTTGATGGAAAACCGAAAACGGCAATGTAACGATTCCGGGCTGAGTCGCGCGCCAAATGCGAGATGTCGTTGATACCAGTTATGACAGGGCGCGTTGGATCGAGGGTCCATTTTAGACCATCGGCAGATCGCGCCAGCCTCAGCCCGTCATGATACCAAACATATTTGTAACGCCACGACGGATCGGGAAACTGAGGACCTTCGTCCAGCACACTCGCGCCAAACGCAATCCTTCCCGCGTCGTCCAGAACGCGATGCGGGCGGATGAAGCGAATACCGTCCTCGGATTCAATATAGGCCAGGTGAGACTGGCTTCCATCCACCGGTACGTTGTACCACATGCGGAATTTTCCCGTGTTCGAATCGCGCACGACCGTCACGTAAGGTTGAAAGTTCTTGTCCGCCTTGCCGGTCACCACGGGACGATCTAAATCGCGCTTCGGAGAATTGACCCGTCTGACGAGGTTGGAACTGTACTCAATCAAAGAATCGTCCAAAAACAATTGAGGGCCAGAACCCAACCGAATGCTTTTCACCTCTGATAAAGCACGGCCTTCAACACCGATAAGACTCAGGAATAGTGTGGTAACGAATAAACAAATTCGATTCACGCCAAGAGCTTCGCGGTTTTCTGTAAAAAATCAGCAAAATTACCAGTATGTTTTGGCCCTCGACCCTCACGAAACGTGGAGTGCGCCGTCTTCTGGCGCTTTGGATGAGACTTGTCCGCGGAATTTTTCCAAAGGCTTCGCGAGGTTCGGTAACAATCGTGCGTGGCGATCTTACAGTAGCCAACCACGACTTGTTGCACTTACAAACACCGTGCTAAATTATAGATGCGGGGAAGCCCGACCCGGGCTTTGATAAACGTGGATACATAAGCGCAACTAGCCGATATGATCAATGAATCAAAAACCATCAGAAGCGTAGCGGAATGCACCTCCGGCTACTTAGACGCACCGGGGGAGCTGGTTTCAGGCTTGCTTGATTGTTGGATAGATCTTTAACTCGCGATATGAACTCAAGTGAGGAATTATGGATTTTATAATTTACTCCATTTGTTTCGGTGCCGGCCTCGTGTTCATAGTGATCAGCGCGTTTTTCGGGCACCTCTTCGGCGGTCATGACGCTCACGTGGACATTGGGACGGGCGGTCATGCGGAGGCTGGCTTTGACGATAGTGGTTTGCCAGGCTTATCGCCGTTCAGCCCAACCAGCATTGCGTCTTTTATCACATCCTTTGGCGGGCTGGGATTAATCATCTCGCACTTTGAGGCAACGAAAAGTCCCTGGCTCAGCGCGCCGATTGCCATGCTGGGCGCGTGTTTCATCGCGCTCGCTGTTATAACACTTTTCGGACTTATTTTTCGGAAAACTCAAAGCTCGAGTGAATCGCGGGTGGGCTCGCTCATCGGACAGACGGGAACGATCATCACAGCAATACCGGCCAATGGAGTGGGAGAGATTGCCTACGTGCATCGAGGGAGCCGTTATACCGCTCCGGTGCGCAACGAATTTGGCGAGCAGATTCCGTCAGGGCGGAACGTCGCGATCGTTCGCATTGTTGGTACCCAGTTTTTTGTAACACCCGTTTGAACATGTTAGCCCAAACTTAAACCCGCGAATCTATGAACCATCTACTGGTTTTAGCTCAATCATCCCTTCCACGCTTTGGCTTTGTGGTCCTGGTGATCCTTGGCCTGGCTTTTTTCTTTCTCGTTTTGACAGCCATTTGGGCAAGTCGTTATACCAAAGTGGGCCCGAATCAGGTCCTGATTGTCTCCGGAAGGACGCATCGTATCAGGGATTCAGATGGCACCATCCAGTCGCGGGGGTTCCGTGTCGTAAAGGGCGGCGGTACCTTTGTCCTGCCTGTGATTGAAAAAGTGGATATTCTCTCCCTGGAACTCTTAACCATTGATGTTCAAACGCCGGAAGTTTACACCAGCAAAGGTGTGCCCGTCCGCGTCGATGGCGTGGCCCAAATCAAAGTCAAAGGGGATGATATCTCGATTTCCACCGCGTCCGAGCAGTTTCTAAGCAAGGGCACCGACGATATCAAAAACATTGCCATGCAAACGCTCGAAGGTCATTTGCGAGCGATCCTCGGCACAATGACCGTCGAGGATATTTACCAGAACCGAGACGCCTTTGCTTCCAAGGTGCAGGAAGTGGCTGCCGGGGACATGGCGAACATGGGCCTTGGCATTGTGAGTTTTACAATTCGTGATATTCGGGACGGACAGGGTTACCTCGAAGCCCTGGGCAAACCTCGAATTGCGCAGGTGAAACGTGACGCGGTGATAGCGCAAGCAGAAGCGGACCGGGATGCGATGATCCGTTCCGCCCAAGCTACCCAGGCAGGGCAGGAAGCCAAGTTCGTGGCCGACACCAAAATCGCGGAGGCACAGCGCGATTATCAGACCAATGTGGCGCAATATCAGGCCGCAGTTAATCAGAAGAAAGCCGAGGCAGATCTGGCTTACGACTTGCAAAAGTACAAAACCGGCCAGCTTGTAAAAGCCGAAGAAGTGCAGGTTAGTATCATCGAGAAACAAAAGCAGATCGAACTGCAACAACAGGAGATCCTGCGCAAACAGCGCCAGCTCGAAGCGGATGTGCAAAAACCCGCGGATGCTGAACGCTACAAAGTTGAAACGCTGGCCAATGCCACAAAATTCCAGTTGGAAACTGAGGCCGCCGGCGCGGCTTCAGCGGCTAAGGCCAAAGGATTTGCCGGAGCCGAAGTTGCCCAGGCCACAGGCATGGCCGAAGCTGAAGCTAATAAAGCGCGCGGTCTGGCTGAAGCCGCGATCATTGAGGCGCAAGGCAAAGCTACCGCTGAAGCCATGCGTATGAAAGCGGATTCCTTTAAGCAGTATAACGAAGCGGCAGTGGTCGAGATGATCATCCGGATCCTTCCGGAACTGGCCGGAAAGATCAGCGAACCGCTTTCCAAGACCGAAAAAATGGTCATCATTAATTCGGGCAATGGTGTGAATGGTGGCGGGGCGAGCAAATTGACAGGAGACATAGCGCAAATCGTGTCACAATTACCCCCGGTGATCGAAAGCCTGACTGGCATGAAACTCGAAAATCTAGTCCAACAAGTACCATCATTGCGCAAAGCGATGGGTAAACCCATCATCGAAGATAACCCTCCTCAATAAGGAAAAACTTATGTCTGCAATTATTGGCATAAAACTTGGATTTGGTTTGTTTCTCCTTCCTTTCGTTCTATTGGCTTTTGTATTCTGGCTTTGGATGTTAGTTCATGCCATAACCAACCGCGGGGTGGGCGAAGGTGAAAAGATCGCCTGGGTTCTTGTTATTCTATTTCTGCATTTTCTGGGTGCCCTTATTTACTTTATTGTGGGCAGGCCGAAGGGAATGACCTCGAGGCCTATATAAAGTTACATGCGCCTGTTCGAAGCTATCATCGATGCAAATCATCGCGCGCTTAACGGTGATACAGAGGCAGGTATCCAGCCGGGTGATTACCTGGACGAGTTACCGCTTATCGTCCTCACTTGCATAGACCCTCGCCTCAGTCCACTCTTTCCTTCAGTCTTAGGCCTTCCAGAAGACCAATTTATTTGGTTGCGAAACGCCGGTAATGTCATCACAGGTCCAATGACCAGCACCATGCGTTCCCTTGCCCTGGCTTGCGCGGTCAAAGGTGGAAAAGAGATCGCGATCATTGGCCACACCGATTGCCTCGTCGCAAAAACGAGTGCCATGCAGTTGATCGAAACTCTGCACAAGCTGGGTATCGAGCGCCATTTGTTGCCGGACGATGTGCATGACTATTTTGGATTGTTCAGCAGCGAACGGCAGAACGTGATAAAAGCGGTCGAGCTCGTCCGCCATAGTCCGCTTATCGGATCAAAGATTCCTGTTCATGGATTGGTGGTGAATATTGCCACCGGCGGACTCGAATGGGTGGTGAATGGTTATCAAACACTTGAGACCCTGGCAACCGGTGTCCAGCAACCGGCCAATTCGGCGGGACAAACCCTCGATGCCCTGAAGTCTCTTACGGATTTTAACATTGGAGAGATGAAATTTCCGGATACAAAAATCGGGGAAGTGGTTGTTCACGCTGAAAATTGGTTAACCGATAAAGTGCATCAACCAGGGGAGCAGGCTTCGAAAGGTGCGGCCGAAGCCACACCAGCCAAGCCGCCCAAAATGCCTTTGCCCCCTCCGATTCGGCCAAGACTTCATGTCCGGAAAGAGCGCAGGTAACACTGCTTTCCCTCCTTCAAAGCCAGGTCGGTCCCTTCGGCGTCCATTAGTTCCAATCGTGGCGCAAGAATTGGATAATCGGCTTGTTGCCATTCAACATCTGGATGATAAGTTCGAATCAGCATGGTTCTTCTGCCGGTCATGGAACGCGAGCTACGTTCGTGCGCGCGGCAACCTTTCACCTATTATCTTCGGGCGCTAGGCATGGCTGCCCTATTATTTCAATGTTTGCTCTTTGGAATGCAGCATGGATTTGGGCCAACCCTGGGAGGTGCGTTGTTCGCCAGTTTGCATTTTACCCTGTTTGCAGCAATTTGGATACTCGTGCCCTTTCTGACGGCCGATTGTATCAGCCGCGAACGGCGGGAGGGTACGCTCGGGTTGCTTTTCTTAACTCGCTTGAATGCCACCAATATTGTTACAGCCAAAAGCCTCGCGCATGGTTTGCGCGCCCTCACATTGTGGCTTGCGGTGGTGCCAGTGCTTACGATTCCTTTCTTGCTCGGCGGGGTAAGCTGGCTGGAAGCATTCCTATCTGTTAGCATTAACTTTTGTTCGATTTGTTGGGCACTCTCAGCCGGTCTCGTCGCATCAGTCTGGAGCAAGAGTTGGCTGCGGTCGGTGCTCGTCGCCCTCTTGCTATCGGGCTGCTTCAGTAGAATTTTTGGAATGGTGGTGGATGAAACCATGCTAAGAGGAACGGGGTTGATGAACAATGGACCTTTTGGAGCCGGCTCCTTCTTTTTCAGCGGAGGCGGCCGCTACCTCCGTTTCTTGAGCTATTCAATTGGGCAAGTGCTTTGGACTGCGACCCTACTGGCAAGTTTTTCGCTCTTGGTTTTGTTTGTTGTCATAGCACTAGCCGGTTATAAGACGCGCCGAGTGTGGCAAGAGTCTCCTCCTTCTAAGCTGCAAGCTTGGTGGGAAAAGACATTTTTTACACCTCGCTTTTGGCTATCCTTCTTCCGGCGTTGGATGCTCTGGCAAATCGAGCGTAATCCGGTGGGTTGGCTGGAACGACGTCGTTGGAGCGGTCGCCTGGTGACTTGGGCCTGGTTTGCCGTGGTGATCTCCATTTATTCCGCGGCGCTGGGCGACCGGCACATTTTCCGAGGACTGGATAATCTTCAAAACGCAATTGCATGGCTGTTGGCGGGGAGCATTGCGGTTAGCGCAGCGGGGAGTTTTCGGCGCGAACGAGAAACCGGGGTGCTGGAGTTACTACTGGTTTCACCCCTCAATGAGGTACAGATCATGTCCGGTCGTTTGCGCGGATTGTGGGGGCAATTCTTGCCAGCTTTTGGAACTCTTCTCGCGCTCTGGATATATTTTTCCAGCCTGCCTGGAGAGCCAGGAACTGATGGGATTGTTTTCCATCTCAGCACCTTCCTGGCACTTCCAGTTATCGGGTTATTTTTTTCACTTCGATGCGGCACTTTTTTGGTCGCGTTTCTCCTGACATTGATCAGTGGTTTGCTTTTGCCAATAGTCCTGGCCGCTTGCCTCAATCATGATCCCAATCGGTTTGGATTTGAGTTGAGCCTTTCCGTGCCGGCTGCTTGTTTCCAGATCGTGATCGCCTATTGTTTTGCCATGGCGCTATACCATCGGCTGAAGAAACGAACGTTTCGATTTGCACAGATGAGCGGAATATAGTGTGGGGCGCGTCACTCCGTGCGCGTCGGGTATCGCGCGGAAAGGTTGGGGAATATCGCGCGCGTAAGCCAGCGCAGGACCCAGTAGCGTGCGGGCAGGGGCTCCCGTCCTGCCATCTGGCGCTGCTACATCATGTTTCGCTGCCGGCTGGCTTCGTAAAGAAAGACAGCCGCTGCGCTGCCGACGTTCAACGAATCAATCGTTTGCGGCATTGGAATGGCTGCGCATTCATCACAAATCTGACGCACAGACGGAGTGATTCCCTCACCTTCACTTCCAAAAACAACGCAGCAATCCTTTCCAAAACTAGTTTGGGACAAGGTCTGTTTTTCGACATGAGGGTGAGCTGCGATGCATTGCACTCCGTAACTTTTTAACTGACCAAGCGTTTCGGCCAGGCAAGTAGATTCGAACATAGGCAGATGAAAGATTGCGCCCATCGAGCTGCGCACAGCCCTGCGTAAGAACGGGCTGCAGCACGTTTCCCCAACTATCAGGCCGTGCACATTAAATGCCGCACAATTGCGCACCAACGCTCCCAGATTTTCAGCATTCGTGAGACCGTCCGCGGCGGCGAGTAACCAGGGCTTCAGGCTGCGTTCAAGGATATTTTGCAGGTCTAGCGGTCTGGGAACTTTTGCAAGGGCGAGCACTCCCTGATACATCGAAAACCCCGTGAGCTTTTCGAGCAAGCCCTTATCGGCGACAAACAGCTTGATGGCTTCCGGCCGGCTTGAGATAAGAGGTTCCAGAAGAGGCACCCATTTCTCCGGCAACAACAGCGAAATTATGGAAAGGGAGCTTTCGAGTAGCCGTCGGACAACCTTGTCGCCTTCCGCCACGAAGATGCCCTGCGCTCGATGCTCCATTTGGCGCCGCATCGTGCGATAGGGTTCTAATTCCGGCAATTCGAGAGATTGAACTCTATGGATGGTGAACATGGGTCAATCGAGGACGAGGACGAGAAGGAGGACGAGGACGATAACGCCGATTCATGGAGAGCGGGCAAACCAGAGCCTGCATTTAGACTTGCAGGGTAGGGCAGGGGACATCCTGTTTTGCGACCTCAAGGCGGACATGATGAGCGCCCAATTTTTGCAAACGGTCATTCATGACACGATGGGCAAGCTCCGGGCGGTTGCACTCACGGCTGAGATGGCCGAGATACAAATGCCGCAGATCGGGCGACATGAGATGTTCGACCGTGTCGGCGGCGGCCTCGTTGGAGAGATGTCCGTGGCGGCTGAGAATGCGCTGTTTGAGGCTCCAGGGTCGGTGCGGGCAATCTTGGAGCATTTTGATGTCATGGTTGGCTTCCAACAGCAGGACATTGGCTTGCCGAAGACGGTCCAATACTAGTTTAGTGACCTGGCCGAGATCAGTCAGGATGCCGATATTGACCCCTTCTGCTCGCACTAAAAAGCCTACTGGGTCCTGCGCGTCATGAAGGACTTCGAACGTTTCGATGGTAAGATCGCCCAATTCAAAGCTGTTCCTGGTGACGAACAGTCTGGAGTCCATTTTTCCTTGCAGGTGAGCTTCCAACGCTTCCTGAGTGGGCCGGTTGCAATAGACGGGCACACCCAGTTTTTGAGTGAGACCGGTCAGACCTTGGATATGATCGGAATGTTCATGCGTGATCAGCACGGCGTTCAGGCATTCGGGCGTGCGTCCAATAGTTGCAAGCCGTTTGCGGATTTGGCGGAGGCTTAAACCTGCATCGATCAAAATACGGACTTGGTCCGTCTCCAGATAAACGCAATTACCGGACGAACCACTCCCCAAAATTGTAAGACGCACAGGCACAGCGAACGTTAGGAAACGGGAGGAGACCCAGCAATGTTTTTCGAACTTAAAGGAGCGCGGATCGTCACGGACCGTGAACCGTCCCGGTTCGCAGCGGCTACGAAGTGAAAGAGGCCCGGTGAGCTGCTGCTGCGCGCACCGTAATCGCACGTACTGCGAGCCGAGGACGGCTCGCGCTCCGGCCGGATTGCGGCGTGCCGCACTTCATGGCACATGTTTCTTCTACATTCGGTGCAGCCGACTGCGGCGAAAACTGTAGGAGAAGTAGATCAAAAGCCCAACCACAAGCCAAAAAATAAACCGCCACCAGGTTTTCAGCGGCAATTCCCACATCAACCAGACGCATGTTGCAATGGCCCCCAACGGAACCCAAGGTAGCCATGGCGTTCGAAAAGGCCTGGGCCTATCCGGATCGGTGCGGCGCAAAACCAAAACCCCCGCGGCAACCAGAATGAAGGCAAAAAGAGTGCCGATATTACAGAGTTCAACGACCTCATTGATATTGCTCACGCCAGCAAAAACGGCAACGAGCACGCCGGTAAGAATCGTGGTGACATAAGGCGTTCGGTAGCGGGGATGCACTTTTGAGGCCCAGCGAGGCAGCAATCCATCTCGAGCCATCACGAAGAAAATTCGGGGCTGCCCGAGCTGAAATACGAACAAAACCGATGTCGTGGCAACGACCGCGCCAAACGAGATAATTCCAGCGGCCCAATTGATGCCTCGCGCGGCAAAGGCCGTTGCCAACGGTTCAGCCGTTCCTAGTTTGCTCGCCTTGACCATGCCCGTGAGCACAACTGCCACGGCAATGTAAACAATCGTGCAGACCACGAGACTGGCAAGAATTCCAATCGGCATATTGCGCTGGGGATCGCGCGTTTCTTCCGCAGCCGTTGAGACTGCATCAAAACCAATGTATGCGAAAAAAATGATCGCCGCCCCACTGGCAATTCCCTTAAACCCGTGGGGCGCAAACGGGCTCCAATTTTCCGGCTGAATATAAAAGGCGCCTACGGCCAGAAAGAAAAGGACGATCACCAGCTTGACGGCGACCATGCTGGCGTTAAACCAGGCGCTTTCGCGAATGCCAAGCAATAGGATCCAGGTCAGCAGAATCACAATGAGAAAAGCCGGCACATTAAAGACGAGGTGCAAACCGCCTATCTGTGGCGCGTGTATCCAGGCCTCCGCCGCCTCACTAACCTCCTGGCTGAGTGTGGATAAATCGCCGTGGGCGGCTGTTAGCTGCGCGACCTGGCCGGCTGCCTGCAGGGCAGAACGATAATCGGTGCCGAGCCAGCCTGGCAAATGCAGCCCAAACCCACGAAGCAATTGTTGAAAATAGCCCGACCACGAAACGGCTACCGCCACGTTTCCAACGGCATATTCAAGAATCAAATCCCAGCCAATGACCCACGCCACCATTTCCCCGAGCGTTGCATAGGAGTAGGTGTAAGCGGAACCTGCGGTCGGCACCATCGAGGCGAACTCGGCATAACAAACTCCCGCCAGCGCACAAGCAACCGCGACAAGGACAAATGAAACAATGATGGCCGGCCCTGCGCCCAGGTGATCGGGACCGCCTGCAACCGCACTGCCGATGCTTGAGAAAATGCCCGCTCCGATCGAGGCGCCTACTCCTAATGCAGTCAACTGCACGGGGCCGAGCACGCGTTTGAGCTGGAGCTCTGGCTCGATGGTATCCCCCATTAATTGTTCGAGAGGTTTTCGGCGGAACAGTTGGGTCCAGTGCATGATTATCGGAAAGCTGTCCTAACCACTTCCGCGTCGCCCTGGCCGAATTGTTCGGCAGTTCGGAATTTCGGGGTTAAGCCGTTAAGAACGGGTATCATTTAGAAGACGATGGAATGAATTGGGAGGGTTCAAAATTATCTCACCCTCTTTTGTTTCGGCGGCGCGAAGCTGCAGGAACTGTCCAAGAACCATGACATTTGAAGCAGAAGATTTGACAGTTGGATGTAGTGCAAGAGAAAAAACATACTCGCACCTGCTTAAAGCTGTCCAGAAACCGAACAAAGCCTAAGGAATACCTCGATTCGGCCTGAAAAATGCTTGTTTCTACCGAAATGGCCATAAAAGCTAGAGCGCGGGCTGGCGTGGTGCTTTGACCCAAGCGATTACGCATATGATATTACTTCTATTCTTCTGTTCGGGCGCAACAGCGCTGATCTATGAGGTGGTATGGTCCAAATACCTTTCTCTCCTGTTCGGTAGCACGATATATGCACAGACGGTTGTGCTGGCCGTCTTTATGGGCGGACTTGCGTTGGGCAACCGGCTCATTGGAGCCCGCTCGGATCTCCTGCAAAAGCCGCTCGGAGCTTACGGCAAACTTGAGGTGCTGATTGGCTTGTATGCTTTTTGCTTTAGCTGGCTTCACCAGTTGGCTGAGCGGATTTTTGTGGGGGTCGGCTCGAGCTTGATCGATCACAGCGGATGGTTGCTGCTCTTAAAGGGCGTTATTAGCGTCGGGCTGCTGCTGTTGCCCACTGTGTTAATGGGAGGAACGCTTCCTTTGCTTGCTGCTTGGCTGCAGCGGCATTCGAAAGATGCCGGACGTTGGGCCGCGCGATTTTACTCGATTAACAGTCTTGGCGCCGTTGCAGGCGCTTGCCTCGCTGGGTTCTTTTTGATCAAGAGCCTTGGCTTAGTATCAACCTTGCAGTTAACGGCCTTAGTAAATGTGATAATCGGTTTCGCTGCCATTGGGATTGCGCGAAAGCCGATCTCCCAAACCGAGTCTGACACCGACGTCCAGGAGGCCTCGGAGATCCAATCGTCTGTCAATGCTCTTCCCGCTGGCTGGGCAACGATACTGGTTGCATTAACCGGTGGGGTTTCGATGGGATTGGAAGTCCTAGCCTCACGCTCTCTTACCCTGATATTTGGCGCTTCGCTGCAGGCCTTTTCCATCGTGCTGATGGCCTTCATTCTTGGCATCGGGCTGGGCAGTGCCGCAGTAGCCTCCCCTCGTTTGAAGCGCTGGCAAAGCCCTGGTCTGATTTTTAGTTTACTGCTGAGCGCTGCCGCCATTGTTGGGGTGCTCGTGTTAGGGATCGAACAATGGGTTGAAGCTTATCGGCACATGGTGACCGGGCTTGGCCGGACTCCGATGGGCTATCGGTTTTATCAGCTTTTTACTGGTGGTTTCTCGATGGTGATTTTGGGTTTGCCCGCGGCATTAATTGGTGCGGTTCTTCCGCTCTGCATTCGGTTGGTTTCCGCGCGTGGCGAAGCGTTAGGTGATCGTATTGGGCGGTTGCTGACCTGGAACACGCTCGGAGCCGTCATTGGTGTGCTGGTGACCGGATTTATTTTGATGCCAAAGGCCGGTGTGCGAAACGCCTTCAACTTTTTGGCTCTCGCACTTTGTGCTGCGGTAATCATTTCTGCCTGGCGCGAGAAGAAAAAGGCATTCTTTGGCGCTGGGGCTTTGCTGGCGGCAGGCTTGGTTTTTTCGTGCATCGCGGGTGGAGAAGGTTGGAAATATGTGTTGAGCTCGGGAGTTTTTCGCAGCCGCGAGATGGTGGTCGATCCCACCGAGATGAGCGAGCGCAAGAAACGGGTCTCCATTCTGTTTTACAAAGATGCAGCCGATGCTACCGTCAGTGTCGAGCGGCAAGCCAGTGCAAACGGTGAGGATCTGGGGTTGAGGATCAGCGGCAAACCGGAGGCATCCACTCGTAGCGATTTGAGCACCCAACTCCTCCTGGCACATCTGCCCATGTTGTTGCGGCCCGAAAGCAAAGATGTCTTTGTGCTGGGCCTGGCCAGCGGAATTACCGCCAGTGGTTTTCTTGCCTATCCCATCGAACGTTTGACTATCGCAGAAAATTGCGAGCCGGTAGTGCAAGCTGCCAAACTATTCACGCCTTGGAACAGGGGGGTGCTCACGAACCCGGTCACTCACTTGAAACTCGAGGATGCGCGCACTGTGTTGAAACTCGAGAAACAAAATTATGATATCATTGTAAGCGAACCTTCCAATCCATGGTTCGCCAGCGTTGGCAGTGTTTTCACCCGCGAATTTTATCAATTGGCCATTGCGCGGTTAAAAGCAGGCGGCCTTATGGTGCAGTGGTTCCATGTGTATGAGATGCATGATGGTATTGTCGAGATGGTGCTCCGGACGTTCCAGTCGGTGTTTCCAAATGTAGAGATTTGGGACGTTAACGGGGGAGATGTGATTTTGGTCGGTTCAGCGCTCCCGTGGAACTGCTCCATTGAAAATCTGCGGCAATCCTTTCAACGCAAAATGGTCCTGAACGATTTGAACTCGATTGGATTGGGCACGCCTGAAACCTTGCTGGCGCGTCAGTTTGCTTCACAACGAACAGCTTTCGCCATTGCTGGGAGCGGCCCAATTCAATCCGATGGATTTCCAGTTCTTGAGTATGAGGCACCTTTGGCATTTTTCATCGGGGGCACGGCTTCCAAAATTGCGCGCTTCGATGAACGCACCTGGCAAGCGCCTTTTGCTTCGCAGGAAAAACGCACCGCGTTGATGAATCTGACGGATTCTTCGCTACGAGGCGCGTTTACCAACTCCACCATTAACCCGGAATTGCTGCAAGCAATTAGCAGGCGACTGCTTCGAACCAAAGCGAATCCCGAGCCTTCCTTGAGTGATTTTCCTTCTTTATTTGACCCTCCATTCTCTGCCGAGCAAGAGCATTCTCCTACAAACGCCACTAGTGATTTCAAGCAATTATTGCGCGCCCGTTCGACCTTGCAACGGGAGACAGGCAACTGGTCCGAACAAGTTCAAATTATTCGCCGAATTCTTCTCGGTCAACTAGCTGACCATAGTAAGCCGCTGGACCCGCGAAATGCCCATTTCGCGGGAGCCGCGTGCCGCGCATGCATGGTGCACGGGCAGTTTGATCTTGCCGGGGAACTTCTTGTTCTAGGCTTTAAATTTCTTCCGAAGGAACCAGAACTCGCTTACCTCGCTCGACTCCTGGAGCGTGAGCAATCGACAAAGACCATAAACAAAGAGTTCGGCGCTTCGATCCCCCAATTTTAAGAGCGTATGGCTTAAAGTTCAATTTAACTTGAGTCATATGAGGGACTTTCTCACCCTCACTCTGCAGTTGTTATGCTCAAGAAAGCCTTAATTACCGGTATTACTGGCCAGGACGGTTCATATCTGGCGGAGCTGCTTTTGTCCAAAGAGTATGAAGTTCATGGCATTATTCGTCGTGCCAGCACCTTCAACACCGGCCGCCTTGAAGGGATATACGCCGACCCGCATTCAGGCAAAAGCAGGTTGTTTCTGCATTATGGCGATCTCAGTGATGCGAGTGCGCTAGCGCGACTTATTGGAAAAATCCAGCCTCGCGAGGTCTATAATTTGGCTGCACAGAGCCATGTTCGCGTCAGTTTCGATAGCCCAGAGTACACGGCGGACATCACGGGTACCGGAACCGTCCGGTTGCTGGAAGCCATTCGCGAAACGGGGATTCAACCGCGATTTTACCAGGCCTCCTCGAGCGAGATGTACGGTCTGGTGCGTGAGGTCCCTCAAACCGAGAGCACCCCTTTTTATCCTCGGAGCCCGTATGGTTGCGCAAAGGTGTTTTCATATTGGGTAACGGTCAACTACCGCGAATCTTATGGGATGCATGCCAGCAATGGGATCCTGTTCAACCATGAATCTCCCAGGCGTGGCGAAACTTTCGTGACTCGAAAGATCACCCGCGCCGTCGCGCATATTCAGGCTGGCCTGCAGGACAAATTATTCCTGGGTAACCTCGAGGCCAGGCGCGATTGGGGCTACGCCAAAGAATATGTGGAGGCGATGTGGTTGATATTACAACAGCCACAGCCGGATGATTACGTCATCTCAACCAATGAAACCCATTCCGTTCGCGAGTTCCTGCAAATTGCTTTCGATCATGCCGGCCTGAATTGGGAGAAGCATGTGGAGATCGATCCACGTTATTATCGACCAGCAGAGGTAGATCTGTTGATTGGCGATTACAGCAAAGCGAAACAAAAACTCGGTTGGGAACCCAAAACAGGCTTCGTCCAACTGGCCCAATTGATGGTGGATGCAGATATACAACTGCTCAAACGTCATCAAAGGGGCGATATCAAAGTGAATAGCTAACCAGCATGAATTCGACTCTCCAACCCGAGCAGACCGTGAGCGGGATGCAGCCCGCGGGGAAACAAGGGGAAGCGTTGAAAAAGACCAGGACCCTCTCCGTAGTAGTGCCGGTTTATAACAGTCAGCAGAGCTTGCGAATGCTGATCGAGCGCCTGGAACCAGTGCTTGGCTCCATTTCCAGCCAATACGAAGTGATCCTGGTCAATGATGCGAGCCGTGATGGAAGCTGGAAAGTAATCCAGGACGTGTGCCATTCTCGAAGTTGGGTGCGGGGCATCGATTTAATGCGGAATTACGGACAGCACAATGCTTTGCTTTGCGGCATTCGCGCAGCCCGCTTTGACACCATCATCACGATGGATGACGATCTTCAGCATCCGCCCGAAGAAATGCCTAAGCTGCTGGCAAAACTGGATGAAGGATATGAAGTGGTTTACGGTTTTCCTGAGCAGGAACAGCATGGCATCTTACGGGATCTTGCTTCGATCATGACCAAAATGGCCTTGAGCAACTCGATGGGGGCCGAAACTGCGAGGCATATCTCGGCGTTCCGCGCTTTCCGGACACGCGCGCGCGAAGCCTTTTCCGACTATCATAGCCCGTTTGTTTCCATTGATGTCATATTAACCTGGGCGACCACCCGCTTTATCGCGATCAAAGTGCGGCACGACCCGCGCTCACTCGGTGTTTCAAGTTACACCTTTGGCAAGCTGTTCACCCACGCCATGAACATGATGACGGGATATTCGGTCGTTCCCTTACAAGTGGCAAACCTTCTGGGTTTCGTTTGCACGCTACTTGGGGGAGCCATGCTCCTGTTCGTGGTTGGGCGGCGCGTGTTCTTCGGGACGAGTGTCCCAGGGTTCACTTTTCTTGCTTCGAGTATCGCTCTGTTCTCCGGGGCCCAACTTCTGGCTCTGGGAGTAATCGGAGAATATTTAGCGCGCATGCATTTCCGGATGATGGAACGGCCGACCTACACCGTGCGCGAGCGGTGCGGTGCTCCCGAATCATGACCTCGAGGACAAATGCCTCCACTCCATGTGAATTGCTGCCCTGGGATACTGAATTTTTCGGGCTGCCGATTGGCAGGGTTTTTGGCCATACACTGGATGAGCAGCAAGCAGCCAATATCGACGAGTGGGGAAGTAGAGAAAAGATAGCGGGTCTCTATTTTCTTGCGCAGCCTGACTGCACCCGAACCATTCAAACAGCGGAACGGTCCGGTTTCAATTTGGTCGATATCCGAGTGACTCTTGAATGCACACATCTTGATCCTCTAACATCCGACACTCGGAAATCTGCGGATATCCTAATCCGTCCTGCCCAGCCGCAAGATCTGCCCGGTTTGCAGGCGATTGCTCGAACAGCTCACTGCGACACTCGGTTCTTTAGCGACGCCCATTTTTCTCGGGCCAGGGCTGAAGCTCTTTACGCGACCTGGATCGAACTTGAATATCAAGGTCGTGCGCAACAGGTTTTCGTAGCTGCTGTAAACTCGAATAGTGCCGTGGGGTACCTTTCCTGCCACTACGACACTACGAGTGCGGTCGGGCAAATTGGGTTAGTGGGAATCGATAGCAATTTTCGCGGTCAAGGTTTGGGCCAGGCTCTCGTGCTCACAAGCTTGCGGTGGTTTGCCGGCCAAAACGCCAGGCGTGTTACCGTTGTGACGCAAGGAAAGAATCTGGCAGCGCAACGCCTTTATCAGAGGTGTGGCTTCCTCATCGCAAATTTGCAACTGTGGTACCATAAATGGTATCTCACCTGATTGTTCATGTCGCAAAAGTATTCGATACCTTTTAATCAATCCTCCCTGGCGGGTCGGGAATTGGAGCATATTTCCCGGACAATGACCATCGGCCAAATTGCCGGGGATCAAACCTTCTCGAAACAATGTCAGGAATTGTTGGAGCAAACATTGGGGGTAAAACGAGCGCTAGTGACGACGTCCTGCACCCATGCATTGGAGATGTCCGCGCTACTCTTGAACATAAAGCCGGGCGATGAGGTGATCGTCCCTTCGTTTACTTTTGTTTCAACTGCCAATGCGTTCGCCTTGCGGGGAGCAAGAATTGTTTTTGCTGACATTCGTCCCGACACGTTGAATTTGGATGAAACGCGTCTTGAAGAGCTCATCTCGTCACGTACTAAAGCAATCGTTGCGGTCCATTATGCCGGGATTGGGTGCGAGATGGATGAAATTCTCCGCATCGCCAAGGTGAAGAAGATCCCGGTCGTGGAAGATAATGCGCACGGGTTGTTCGGAAAATATCGCGGCCAATGGCTGGGGACATTCGGTTGCCTGGCGACGCAAAGCTTCCATGAAACCAAAAACATTACCTGTGGGGAAGGAGGGGCGCTCTTGATCAATGATCCCGGATTGATCGAACGGGCGGAAATCATTCGTGAGAAAGGCACTGATCGCAGCAAGTTCTTCCGCGGGCAGGTGGATAAATACTCCTGGGTGGACATTGGTTCAAGTTACGTCATGAGCGATGTGCTGGCTGCTTTCCTATATGCCCAATTAGAAGTGTGGCAGAAAATCCAGACGGAACGCCGAAAGATTTGGGAATATTATGACCTGCATTTGAGAAGCTGGGCCACTTCTCGGGGGATCGGTTGTCCAACGGTACCCGCACATTGCGACCAATCCTATCACATGTACTACCTCGTGATGCGTTCTTTCGAGGAACGCCAGGCGCTCATTGCGTTTCTTAAGTCACGCGGCATTCTCAGTGTATTCCACTATCTCCCACTTCATCTTTCCAGAATGGGGAAAGTTGTAGGCGGTGAAAATGCTCATTGTCCGGTTTGCGAAGAAAAAAGCGACCGGCTGGTGCGGCTGCCTTTTTTCAAAGGTCTTGAACCAGCCAGCCTGGCGCTGGTAACCGAAGCCATTATCGAATTTGAATCCGCATTGTCAGGACCCCCGCGGGCCGTGGCTGCCAGTTCGCTGCGTTCGAAATGAAAATCTTCGAAAAACTTGCCCTGGTTCTCACCCTGCCGGCGGGCTATCGACTCTTGCGCGGTGTCGTGGGTGGCGGAAAATTATGGCACACTTATTTGAATGAGTATGTGAAACCAGCCCGAGGCGAAAAGGTTCTGGATGTCGGATGCGGTCCGGCTGACGTATTAAGTTACTTGCCGGACGTGGATTACACCGGAGTGGATTTTAGCCGGGAGTACATCGATTCTGCCAAAGCACGATTTGGAAGTCGTGGGCGGTTTTGGTGCAGTGATGTCAGTGGTGTAGAGCTTGAAAAGGAACGCGGCACCTTCGACCTTGCCATGGCGACTGGCGTAGTTCATCACCTCAACGATCAACAAGCAATGGACCTGTTTTCGCTCGTCCGTCTAGCGTTGCGCCCCAACGGACGGCTGATAACTTTTGATGGGTGTTATGTCCCAGGGCAGTCAAAAATCACCCGATGGACCCTGGGAAATGATCGTGGCAAGTTTGTTCGCACCCGTGCCGAATATGAGCGTCTGGCATCCGCTCAATTCTCCCATCTAAAATGCCACGTCCGGCATGATTTGCTGCGCATTCCATACACCCATTTGATCATTCGTTGCAGCAATCAAACCGATGACTGAATTGTACGCCAGCGATAGGCGTCCCACCTATCACCCTGAGCATTTCGCTCCGTTGTTTGCAGCGGAAGACAGGCATTTTTGGTTTCGTTCGAGAAACCGTTGCATCGCAGCCGCCACCCGATTGTTCCCCGATCCTGGTTCGATCCATGATATCCTCGAGCATGGCTGCGGGACGGGTTTCGTTTTGGCAGAATTGCAGCGTCTTTTTCCACACGCGCGGGTTACGGGTGCTGATTTGTTCGAGGAAGGACTTGCCATGGCACGTCAACGATTCCCTGGAAAGCTGGTGCGCGCCGATTTGTTTCAATGCGGTTTCCGCTCGGACTTCGATCTGATCGGCTTATTTGATGTTCTGGAACATTTGGATGATGATCTGCAAGCCTTGCGGGCGCTACGTGAGCAATTGCGCCCGGGAGGGCTGCTGCTGCTCACGGTGCCAGCACACATGATACTTTGGAGCGACTACGATGTTGCCTCAGGTCATCGCCGGCGCTACACCCGGTCCCAGTTGATAGCGTGTCTGGCCGAGGCGAAGCTCCAGGTTCAATTCTGCACGGAATTCATGCTACCACTGTTTCCTCTGGTTTTGATTCGCAGGCGATTGCGATGGAAGCGGAACAAGACTGTTGAAGAGCCGGTGAATGCGGTCGAACGTATCAAAAACGAATTGCATATAAATCCCGTGCTCAATCGCGTCCTTGATTTGGTTCTGCGGCCCGAGGCTCCATGGATAGGGCATCGTCATCGGTTATTGGGAGGAACTTCAATCCTTGCTTTGGCGCAGAGATCGAAATTTTGAATACTCAAATTTGTAGAACATGAGTTCACGGTAAAGTTCCAAAAAATACGCTCTCTTGAAAACGCGCTGAACAGAGAGGATTAATCCCGCTTTCTGCTCAAGAAATCCGCGTACGCCAGCCGAATTCCTGTTTCCAAATCAATTTCAGGCTTCCAGCCCAGCGCAAGCAATCTTGAGCTATCCATGAGCTTGCGCGGCGTCCCGTCCGGTTTCGAGCTGTCCCAAACAATTTCCCCTTCGAAACCAACGATCTGTCGAATCAGTGCAGCCAATTCGCGGATGGAAATATCCGTCCCATACCCGATGTTGATTATCTCTTCGGAACTGTAATTTTCCATGAGGAACAAGCAGGCTCGAGCAAGGTCATCGGCGTATAAAAACTCGCGTAAAGGGCTCCCCGTCCCCCAGCAAGTAACCGTGACAGCGCGCTCGGATTTGGCCTGGTGAAATTTATGAATCAACGCTGGCAGCACATGTGAACTTTGCAAATCGTAATTGTCGTTCGGACCGTAGAGATTGGTGGGCATGATACTGATGAAATCACAACCATATTGCCGGCGGTACGCCTGGCACATCTTGATCCCGGCGATTTTAGCAATCGCGTACCATTCGTTGGTGGGTTCAAGCGGACCGGTAAGGAGGTACTCTTCCTTTAAGGGTTGCGAGGCAAGTTTTGGATAAATGCACGAACTTCCCAAAAACAGCAGTTTCTTTACACGATGCTGGAAGGCGCCTTGTATCAGGTTGTTTTGGATTTGGAGGTTTTCGAACAGGAACTCGGCTGGGCGTTGATCATTCGCTAAAATGCCGCCAACCTTAGCCGCTGCTACAAAAACAAGCTCAGGTTTCTCACTCTCGTAAAACTTACGCACTGCGGCCGCATCGAGCAGATCGAGCTCACGGCGTGTGCGGCCAATGAGTTGGCTGAACCCGCGCGACTGTAGCGCTCTCCAAATTGCACTGCCCACCAACCCTTGGTGACCAGCAACATAGATCCGCGCCGTTCGCTCAATTTCCATATGAGCGATTGTAGGCGGGTGAACTCCTGATAAACAAGATTGGGCTGACCTTTGAGTCTTGGTCTCTTTCATTACAATTCAGCTTTAGTCCGCGGAACCGGATTCCATCATCGTGTCGCTAGACTATAAGTTATTGTCATGCAAAGTGTTGATCATTGGTTTCATCCCCGTGGCCTTCGGTATGCGACGGGTAAAACACCCCATGGGTTTTAAATGAGTTTGAGAGAAAATCAGCAGGAGGAAAGCTATGGAAAAAAATAACGGCGCTCGTCACGGACAACTCGAGGCAGTCGGAATTTCACGGCGCAAATTCCTGGGAAGCTTGTTCACGTCTGTCACCTCGATTGGTTTTTTGGGAGGGCGGGCTGAGGGGCGACCTCTTGCCGGCGTCAAAGGACAATCGAAATTGCAACCTGGCGATATTGTTTTTGTTGATTCAGGAAGCGGAATCGAGGGTGGGTTCGTTATCCGGGTGAATTCCGAGACGGGCGAAAAAGGGATTCTTTCCTCGGGAGGATTGCTACAGAATCCGTTTGGAGTCGCCTTCGAGGCCAGTGGGCAAGTCATCGTTTCTGACTCTTCCCGGCTGATTGGTATCAACCCGGAAACAGGCGCCCAGAGTCTGTTGGCTGACAATTCCCGCGGAGATTTAGGCCAACCTTATGGCCTGGCCGTCGAGCGGCCTGGCTTGCTGGCAATCGCTAATCTAAAAGACGTGCTCCGCCTGGATGTTTCCTCAAACCGAATTCAGACGATTAGTACGGGCGGAACCTTGCAGTATCCCTTAGGTGTGGCGATGGGCTCTCGGAATGAATTCTTCGTTTTGAACATGGCATTTCCACCCGAGATCATTCGCGTCAGTCCGAAGGGTGGACAGATGGTAATTAGCCGTGGTGGGCTGCTCAAGGCGCCGCAAGCTATTGCAGTTCTGGACCCATTTATTTATGTGACGGATGTGGCGACCCCTGACGGGAATTTCGGCATAGGCAGGATCATTGCAATTAGCATGCAATCGGGTGAGCAAACGGTTGTAGCGGAAGGAGAATACCTGAGTGGGCCAGTTGGAATTGCCGCAACTGAGCGAGGCGAACTCATCGTCGGTGACCCCTACACGACTACCGAAAGCTCGCAACAGTTTCAGGGAGGAATCATGAGGGTCGATCCGGTCACGAGCAAACAGACACTCATTACTCAGGGAGAAGGCGACTTTGTGAATCCCCGCGGCGTGGCGATAGTTCCGAGTTGAAATCCAGCAGGACCAGTCGCACCTGCCGTCGGTCAGCGAGAAATTCCTTGGAGCAGCATCCACCACGGCAACGATTACGAGGGAAGAATAAGTTCACAACTGCAACTCCATGAAAACGGTATCCCGCAATGGGGTTTCATAATAAGCGGGACACCGGGCAAACCCAAGCGCCTCGTAAAGCTGCATGGCAGCCTTCAGGTGAGTCAAGGTATCCAGCCTCATCGTCTGATACCCGACGGCACGTGCCTCCTCAACGACCGCTCGTGCGAGCAGTTTGCCGATGCCTTTACCCCGAAAGCCTGAGCGGACGAAAAGGCGTTTCATCTCGCAAATATGCTTATCCAACTGTCGTAGAGCGACACAGCCTGTTGCGTCCTGACCATCCAGTCCAAGGAGAAGTCGTCCTCGGGGCGGGGCATAAGCGCCGGGCAAGCCGGATAACTCTGCCGCGAAACCCTGAAAGCAAAGATCGATTGCCAACTCTTTCGCATAGTCCTCGAATAATACTCGTGCCAGCTCAATTTGCTGCGGGGTGATTGCCTGGGTTATTTTCATAGGAGTGGAGGACCTTGCCGGGGGTTTCGAACCGGGCAGGGTTGGCCCCTGTTACCGCACCTAAAGTGCACACAATGCTTCGGTCCATAAGCATTATGACTTTATTCTGTTCCTGGACTTGGCACTACCACAGATTGTCAAGATGATCAGGTTTTCCCAGCGTGCTCGTGGGTATCTTGTACTCTCGATCGTTTTCACGACTTGGTTCCCAAAAACTGTTTGGTTACAGGAAGCTGGTCTCTCCAAAAACAAAGATCTGAAAGTATTCGAACAGCCCGGATTATCGATATCTGTGGTGGCGACAATGGCTGAACGTTAGAGGGAAAAGATTCGACGGCATTACCGCCAAAGGAAATGGCGGTCAACGGATTTATCTTTGGCCGGATCTGAACATGGTCGTTGTTATAACGGGCGGGAGTTATAATGAAAGATCACCTTCGGACGAATTGCAGGTTAAGTATATCCTGCCAGCGACGATGCGATGAGAGGGGGGCAAGGGAAAAGCTCCGATAGGAGCCATGAAAAAGCTCCGATAGGAGCGCCATGTTTATAGCCAATGATGTCCGACCGAAATAAGCTCCGTAGGAGCGACATGTCTGGGCTGTTTGGTTTTGGGTTATTGTTCGGCTTCATGCCGCTCCTACGGAGCTTGGAATTGTATTCGGAGATCGAGGCTATAAACATGGCGCTCCTAACGGAGCTTGCCTATCCGTATCTGCGTTACGATTCCCGCAAATTTTATGTCCGATATTTATCGCAATCGCTTACTTTTGCTTCGTTTGGATGTCAGATTTCAAAACTCCTAACCAAAGCTTTTAATAGCAACTTGATATTGTCATCGCTCGTAATGACCCTGCCCCAATGGCAAATACCTACACCCAAATCTACATTCAAGTCGTCTTTGCCGTGCAAGGGAGGCAAAACATTATTAGCCCTGATCGCAAAGAAGAACTTCACAAATACATTACTGGCATTGTGACACGGCAGGGGCAAAAACTACTGGCGGTTCACTGTATGCCCGACCATACGCACGTCCTCATCGGTCTTAAACCAAGCATGCGCCTTTCGGATCTTGTCGGCGACATCAAACCCGGTTCGACGAACCATATCAATGAGAATCGATGGGTTCGAGGACGTTTTAGTTGGCAGGAAGGTTTCGGTGCCTTTTCATATGGACACTCGCAACTAACTGGGATCATTAAATATATCCGTGAGCAGGTCGAGCATCACCGTCGCAAAACGTTCCGGGAAGAATATCTCCAGTTTTTGAAGAAATTTGAGATCGAGCATGACGAGAAGTATATTTTTAAGCCGCTCGATGAAGAATAATCTCCGACAGGAGCCATGAAAAAGCTCCGATAGGAGCGCCATGTTTATAGCCAATGATGTCCGAACGAAATAAGCTCCGTAGGAGCGGCATGTCTGGGCTGTTTGGTTTTGGGTTATTGTTCGGGCTTCATGCCGCTCCTACGGAGCTTGGGAAATTATGTTCTGAAATCGAGGCTATAAACATGGCGCTCCTAACGGAGCTTGGTTTTGCCCGTCCTTGGTTTAGTTCGTTCGTGTTCCAATTGCGATTCCCGCAATTTTTTCGATGTTATTGCAAATGCGTTCAGATGTGAGGCTTTCCAAAAGCTCCATTAGGAGCGCCATGTTTATAGCTAATGGCTGGCGCAAACGAATCAAGCTCCGTAGGAGCGGCATGTCTGGGCTGTTTGGTTCTGGGTTA